>OHAI01000826.1_pt1 | contig 24601 bp, 18 predicted proteins | sample 1577091 | NCBI WGS metagenome assembly OHAI01 (sample SAMEA3541548, study PRJEB24748) | human gut metagenome | biome: human gut; feature: human-associated habitat; material: faeces | place: China | collected 2012
GAGCCGCAGGCTATCATGGTTTATTGCTTGCGGCATTTGAAAACCAGAAGCGCTTTTTATCACAGATATTCCCGCCGCCGTTCTTCCATATTGCGGTGATTGATGAGCAGGCACTTTGCATTCTTGAAATGGGTGCCGATTTATGACACCGCTATCGGAATACATCGCCAAACTGGAAGAGCGATGTCGGAAACGATTGGAACGTTGGAAAGCGAAGCACAATGCGGACTGGCGGCTATATGCAGTACTCGGCGGCATGGGCTGGTACTTTTATGGCATGATCGTTAATTCCGTACGGCTCGGCATTCGGCAGTCCATGGATGCGAACAGCAGCATTACAAGCATCTGGGTCGTGAACCCGATTCGCAACTTTGTTGCACCGTTCACCCTTACCGGATTGGGTATCACCGCTGCTATTCTGGTTCTGGCATGCATGTTGACGCGGAAAGGTTATAACTGGCTATCCGGTTATCATCCGGTCAAGGACAAGCGCGGGTTTGACATTCTGCCGGATGCTACACACGGCAGTTCGCGTTTTATGAAACTGGACGAGATGAGAACTGTTTTGGAAGTCGGCAAGCTGCCTGACCTTACCGGTACTGTATACGGCAAACACCGTGATGACCCGTTGGACGACAACCGTTTCTCGCAGTACATCGCCTCCAGCAGCAAAAGCGGCCTTGCCGGAAATATGCTGACCATCGGTGCACCGGGTACGGGTAAAAGCTGGGGCTTTGTTCGACCGCTCATCTTCCAGTGCGTCAAGCGAAAAGAGAGCATGATACTGACCGACCCGAAAGCCGAACTGTATGAAAGCACTGCCGGTTATCTTGAAGATATGGGTTATGAGGTTCGCGTATTCAATTTGCTTGATATGGAGCACTCTGACCATTGGAACTGCATAGGGGAAGCCGACCACGATGAACGTCTTATACCGATTATTGCATCTACTATCATCAATAACACCTCAAACGAAAAAGAAGCCGGAGACTTTTGGTCTAAATCCGAACTGAATTTGTTAACAGCACTGCTGTACTATGTCCAGAACGATACAGACGGTGCAGGCCATCGCTTACCGTTGTCCCAACGGCGGCTTGGACGGATACTTTCTCTTTTGACGGAGAACGGCCTTTCTAAGATTGACCGCGAGATTAATCTCCTGCCTGCCGGACACCCCGCGAAAGGCCCGTACGGTCTGTTCCTGCAGGCCAAAGAGAATCTGCGCGGCAATATTGTGATCGGACTTGGCAACCGTCTGAACGTCTTCCAGGACAAGTTGGTGGATGCGCTCACCGCAGACAGCACGATCGACCTGACGCTCCCCGGGCGCAAGCCCTGCGCGTATTTCTGTATCCTGTCCGCACAGGACCATACTTACGCGTTTCTGTCCTCGCTGTTCTTCACCATGATTTTCTCACGTCTGGAGCAATACGCGCGACGCGAAACAGAAGACGGCAAATTACCGATACCGGTCAACTTTGTACTGGACGAGTTTCCGTCTATCGGAAAGCTGGGTGACTTCAAGCGTTCCATCGCGTTCACACGCGGTTTCCGCATGAACTGTATCGTCATCGTGCAGTCCATCGCACAGCTTGCAGATATGTACCCGCGCCACGAGTGGGAGGAGATCGCAGCTTGCTGTGATGCAACAATCTGCCTTGGTGTGAATGACCTCACGAGCGCAAAGTTTGTGAGTGACAAATGTGGTATGACAACAATCCGTGTCACCAACAACCAGCAGCCGCAGACACCGCTTTTTTCGCCGATTGCGAACCTGTCCCGCCCGTACTCACAAACACGCAGCAATACCCAGCGTGCGCTCATGCAGCCGGATGAGGTGCTGCGTCTGGATAATGCCAAAAGTATTGTTATGCTCCGCGGACAGTTTCCCATGCTGTTATATAAGGTAACACCGCCGGAGTTTGCGGATTTCAAGAAGCTGCGGCCGGTGTCTATCTCGGACTACCATAGTCATACTGAGCCAGTCGAACCATTCAACGAAGAACAGATTCCAGAACCACAGCAAGCGGAGCCGATAAAACCGGCACCTGCAACACAGGCAACCTATCCTGAACTGCTGCACTTGGATGAAGAGGATTGCGCAATGCCATATTTATTTACCAATGAACGCTTTCAAGAGATACAAAATGAACTGGAAAAAGGAGATAAAGAGCCATGAATCAGCAAATCAATGAAAACCGCCCATCCTTCGGGCTGATGAAACTGAACGATGTTATATCGTACTACCATATGCAGATGCCGCGCTGGCTGTTCAGCGACAGCGGCTATTCAGATATGACGCTTGAGAGCAAGGTAGCGTACACGTTCCTGCTCAATCGATTTCAGCTTTCGCGCCGTAATAGCTGGATCAATCGTTATGGCGAGGTATATGTGATCTATACCCGCGAGGACTTGGCTCAGGAAATGCAGATTTCGTACAAGAAAGCCATTGCGTGTTTCAAGGAGTTGACAGAAAAACACTTGGTCTGGGAACAGCGACAAGGTCGCGGCCTGCCGAATCGTATTTACCTCGCCGAAGTGCAATTCAGTGAAAAGGCTGCATTTTCGTATGATTGCGCTCCGTTCTCCGCAGATGAAAGAGATGAAAGCAGACCTGCCGAAATGGCAGGTCTGGAAAATGAACCGGAAACGGAAGAAAGTGAAGAAATGACGGTGGAAACCGGAGAAAACGATGCACAGATGTCTGAAAACAACCAGAAGGAATCTGGAACGTCTGAACAAGACCTGCCGAAATCGCAGTTCAAGACATGCCAAAATGGCACTTCTAGAAGTGCCAAATCTGCAGGTCTAGACATGCAGAATCGGCACACAAGTAATAAAGAGATAAGAAATACAGAGATGAGTTATACTGAAGGAGATTCGTTTGTCGGTCGAACGCGCGAGAAAGCTGAATTGCAGGAAATTGAGCGCCGAGCGGAGGTTCAAGCGTTTGCCGATGACGAACGCGCCTTGCTGCATGACTGCTTGTATTGGCTGTATTACTGCGATGGCTTGCGTATTGGCATTTGCACCTATCCGCAGGATTACGTGAGGGAGAGACTGTGGCGGCTGGATTTCGAGATTGCAGAAAATGCACTGGCTCGCATGAAAGCCAACGAAAACGAGATTCGCAAGAACTCGCTGGTGTACACAGCTAAAATCCTGTTCAGCTGTATTGTGGAGTACGGCAGTGAGGAAATGCTCGATCCGGTGGTAAATCGGCTGAAACGGAGGTTCGATACATGAGATTCTGGAGTCCACAGCAGAAATATCTGCTGAAGGTGCTGAATGTCACCGGCTGTATGCGGAAATCACAGGTGTTGCCGTTGCTGCGCCGACAGTTTGATATTTCGCCAAATGCGATAGCTCCAATCTGCCGCCAGTTGCGCGATGCAGGGTATCTGCGGGAGTTTGATGGCATTATTTCGGCAGTCGGACCGCATTACGAGCAGTTCATTCCGCAGGCGTTAGATTTAATCTTTGCCATTCTGCCCCGAGAAACGCTTTTGTTTCACCGTGAATCCCATACTGCGCTGTATGCGCTTGGAGAACAAAGCGGCTTGCTGGTTCAGGTGTTTTACATCTCGCAGAAACAGGATTTGTTTGCATTGCCGAGCAAGGAAGAAGCTGCAACCCAGAAATCTGTACTTACCGTGCTGCTTTTGGATGATGCAGCACAGGCGGCATACATTCCGCCGCACTTTTCTTGCCTGGTGGCCTATCCGGATCATACCGGAAAACTGACATTACAACAACATGGAGGAAAACAACATGAAACTTGATAACAAAGAACTGCTGGAACGACTTTCAACCTCGCGCAAAGCGTTTAACGCAACTGCGTTTTCCGAACTGGACCGCAATCTGTCTGATGATGAGCGCGAAGAATGGAACGCAATTTATGCTTCCTTCTCGTCCCGTTCGCTGCTGAGAAATACGGTCATCGGTCTGGAAAGTATTCCGTTTCCGACCGACGATGAACCTGAGCAGGTGTTGACCTGTATGGTGGTCATGCGGCATCTGGTAAAGGTGCTGATCCCGCTGCCGCTGTTCTGGATCGAGCCGACCGGCATCAACCCGAATAGCGTAATCGGCGCGGACGTGGATTATATCATCATTGGCGTAGACCGCGAGGGAGAGTGTGCAATCGCGGCTCGTTCGTTGGCCTTGGAGCAGCAGCGGTGGCACGCGCTTAATGTACAGCATATTTCCGAGGGCGATGTGGTATCCGCATCTGTGCTGGCCTGCGGACCGACACGCATTACGGTGACGGCCTGCGGTTTTGATGTGACGATGGGACAGCAGGCTATGAGCTATACTTACCTCGCGGATATGCGGGAAGAATATCATACAGGTCAGCAGCTTCAGGCGAAAGTGCTTAGTGTCGGTGAGGATATGCTTGCACTATCTGTTCGTGACGTCGGCACTGACCCGTATGTCAATGCGGAACTGCGGCATCCCGTAGGCTCCAGCCGCATTGCTACCATTTCCAGTAAGTATGCAGGCGGTGTGTTCTGCCGTTTGACTGACGGCTGTACGGTGGTCTGCCGGTACGCGCAGCAGTTCAGCGACGACGAGTTCAGAGTAGGGGATAGGGTAGTCGTGCAGATTCGGTCGTTTGTAGATGAGAAACGGTGGCTGCGAGGGAAAATCCGGGCGAAGCTTTAACAAGCATCTTTTATATTTGCACGGCGTAATGACTTGCCACGCAAAGTATACCTTATTATATAGTATAGAATAGGCATAGAGAAATGCAACAGTGCCAGTTGTAATATTACACGTAATGTTACATTCATGTTACGGATGGTGAACTGCGCTTGACCCTTGTGTTTGACTATGGTAATATACTAAGCGACGAGTGAAAACTCGAAAAATTTTATAAGGAGGAATTCCCCTATGAAGAATCTCAAAAAGATTCTCGCACTGGTGCTGGCGTTTGCTTGCGCATTCACCATGTTCGCTGGTGCCGCGTTCACGGATCAGGCTGACATCAAGGTCAAGGATGAAGTCGTGGACACTCTGGTTGAGCTGGGCGTCATCGAAGGTTTCGAAGACGGCTCTTTCCAGCCCAACGCAACTGTAACCCGTGCGCAGATGGCAAAGATGATCTATGTCCTGCGTACCGGTAACTCTGACGCTTCTGCGTACAACGATGACAAGACCTCTTTCACCGACATTGGCTCCCACTGGGCTCGTGGCTACATCAAGTACTGCCAGTCCCTGGGCATCATTGCTGGTAAGAGCAACACCATCTTTGCGCCGAACGCATCTGTAACTGCTCAGGAAGCTGCTAAGATGCTGCTCGTAACCCTGGGTTATGACGCTCAGAAGGCTGGCCTGGTAGGTTCCGGCTGGGCTTCCAAGACCAACGCTCTGGCTGACGAGAACGGCCTGCTGGACGATGTTAACACCTCGTTCACCGCAGCTTGCCCGCGTCAGTACGCTGCACAGCTGATCTACAACGCAATCGACACCCCGACCGTTGTATGGCGCGACGATGCTTACACCAGCGTAACCCTGCTGGGCGATGACAACCAGACCGTAGGCGAGAAGTACATGTCTCTGAAGAAGTCTACTTCTACCCTGACCAACGTTGTTAAGACCAACGGCAAGGACACCTACACCGTAACTCTGGACTCCACCGCGTCTGTTGTTGACTGGGATAACACCACCGAGTCCAAGGATTCCGGCAAGGCAATCTTCGAGTTCACCGACGTTAAGAAGGATTACTCTGATCTGCTTTACAAGACCGTTACCGTTCTTCACAAGGATCGCAAGACTGTTTACGGCGTTTTCGCAACTTCCGACAACTCCCAGCAGTCCAACGTTCTGAAGAAGCTGGAGATGGACGGCGCTAAGGTTAAGCTGGACGGCACCAAGTACGATCTGGCTGCAACCGCTAAGCAGACCGTTTATGTAAACGGCGACGTTCTGTACAAGACTGCTTCTGGTTTCACCTTTAACTCTGAGGCAACTGGCGCTACCAAGGCTACTATTCCGGACTTTGTAAATGCTTACGGCAACAAGCCGACTTCTGGCACTAAGTTCGAGGATTCCAAGTACTGGCAGGGTTCTGAGGTATCCCTGATGGCTACCGACGGCACTTCCAACTACTCCATCCTGAAGGTTAAGACCTTCGCTGTAGGCAAGGTTACCGCTGTAGGCTCTGACTACATCAATGTAACCTACAAGAAGGGCGACAGCGACATCATCACCAAGACCAAGCTCGAGAAGGACGATTGGGATTGGTACGATGGCATCAAGAAGGATGACTACGTTGTAGTTTCTGCAGCTGGCAACTACGGCACCGGCAATGGCCTGGTTGAGAAGGCTGACGTTGTTACCGGCAAGGTAACCGGCACCAAGTCTGACGACGGCGTTTCCGTTGGCGGCAACTGGTACACCATGGCTGGTAACGGCACTTCCTTCGTAAAGCGCCCGAACACTGGCTCTAACGTTGACATGGTAGTTGTAAACGGTTACGTTTACTACACCGACACCACTGCAGGCAATGTTGATGACATGGCTCTGCTGATCGAGGCTGCTGCTAAGGGCGGCACCGGTTCTCAGTGGGAAGCTCACATGCTGTTTGCTGACGGCTCTGAGAAGACCGTTACCATCGAGAAGTACTGGGACGACAAGGACAACAAGTCCTTCCCGATCATGCCGTTCTCTGAAGGCAATGCTGCTAACCCGAACGTAGCTACTTGGAATACCACTGCTTCTGCTCCTTCTGTAGCTGCTGCTCCGATTCTGGTATCCTACGAGGTATCTGGTGATGTTTACACCCTGAGCCGCGTTGGTATCGCTGAGATTGAGGACAACGCTAATAAGGGCGAGTTCGCTCTGAACGGCTATGACGCATACGTTGACGCTACTGAGGGTCTGATGACCGACGGCAGCATCAAGCAGAGCGACAAGACCGGTCACGGCACCTCTGACATGAAGATCTACACCCAGGCTGATACTAACGGTCTGAAGAAGGGCTCCACCGATCTGTCCCGTCTGTACTACGAATCCACCGGCGTTGTATTCGTTAAGTACAAGGCAACTGCTTCCGGCACTGACGCTGATTACAAGGTAATCTCCGGCAAGACCGCTGCTGACTACAACAAGGCTATCGGCAATGTAGCTGCTGTTGCTAACAAGTCCGGCAACTCCTACTACGCTCAGGTAGCATTCATCGACCTGCAGCAGGGCACCACCGGCGGCAGCGATGACAACTACGCAGTAGTTATGGACGACGTTGTTAAGGATACCAACGATGGCACCAAGTACATCGTTACTGCTTGGAATGGTTCTGAGAATGTTACCATCAAGACCGATGATAGCTCTGTTAAGAACCTGAAGAGCGGCGCTCTGATCACCTATTCCGGCGATCTGAACGATGCTGACGTTGACGTTAAGGCTGACCGTGACCATAACAACTACTTCGTATCTAACTACGATGCAGCTTCTGGCGACATCAACCTGATGTCCGGTACTCTGACCGCTGACGCTACTGTTGCTGGCAAGTACACCGGTACCATGACCTCTGCTGGTTCCACCAAGAAGTTCGCAAAGGTTGACAGCAAGGATACTATCGTAATGTTCGTAAACTCTGACGATTCTGAGGGCGTAACCGGTCTGGATTACACCAACATCGATCTGGCTTACGCATTCGACAGCGACTTCTGCACCACCACCAACTCTGGTGATAGCTACACCATCACTGGTCTGTCTGAGGACGCTGCTCCGAACGTAAAGGCTTACTTCGACGACGACGATCAGATCACTGTTCTAGTTGTTGACGTAAACCGCAACATTACCCAGTGGTAATTCGTGGTCCGGCCACAATCCAATAACCCATTTGGCTCCCGCTGAATGAGTAAAGATTCCCCCGAGGAAATTTTCCTCGGGGGTTTTCTTTGTGCGCTCACTTGCAGTGAAGGGTAAGTTATGCTATTGTATTATCAGTAAATAAATTGATTTTGTAGGATAATCACATGATAGAATTGCTCAAAGCATTTCTGTTTGGCATTGTAGAGGGCATCACCGAGTGGCTGCCGATCAGCAGTACCGGACATGTGATCCTGCTCAACAAGTTCGTCAAACTGGACGTGTCGGAAGCGTTTTACAGCATGTTCGAGGTGGTTATTCAGCTCGGTGCGATACTCGCGGTCGTTGTCCTGTTCTGGGGACAGATTTTCCCGTTTGAACGGCGAAAGGGCCGTCATGGCGGCGCATCCATCGTGCTGAATACGGATACCGTCAAGCTGTGGATCAAAATTCTGGTAGCGTGCGTTCCGGCGGCGATCGTCGGTCTCAAGTGGAACGACCTGTTTGAAGAACTGTTCTACAATTACCAGACGGTTTCCATCGCGCTGATCGTGTTCGGCGTAGCATTCATTCTGGTGGAGAACGCGCATAAGGGCAAGCCGGCACGCATCAACGCACTCACTGAGCTTACTTACCCGACCGTGTTTATGATCGGTATGTTCCAGCTGATTGCGGCTGTGTTCCCGGGCACTTCGCGCTCCGGCGCGACCATCGTCGGCGCACTGCTGCTCGGCGTATCGCGTACCGTGGCTGCGGAGTTTACATTCTTTCTGGCCATTCCGGTCATGTTCGGTGCAAGCCTGCTCAAGATTCTCAAGTTCGGCTTTGCGTTTACATCCACCGAGCTGATGATCCTCGGTATCGGTACAATCACCGCGTTCGTGTCCTCGCTGCTCATCATCCGTTTCCTGATGGGCTTCGTCAAGAAGCACGATTTCAAGGTGTTCGGCTGGTATCGAATTATCCTCGGTATCGCCGTGCTGGCGTACTTTATGCTTGTTAAGTAAGCTGAATAGCAAAAAGAAACCCTCGATTATCAGAATCGAGGGTTTTTAATTGCAATAATATCTTGCTTTGACAACGGTTGACCTCAAATAAAAAATACCCCCGAGCATATCAATCTCAATGTCACCAAGTGACGTTGGAAAATACCTCGGAAGGTTTGAGTTTACCTAAACTCGTAAAACAGGGTATCCAATTGATTATGGAATCTTCGCAAATCGTCCAGCTGGTCCTCTGGATCGCAATAATCAACGGTTTCCCCCACGGGCTCGATGGTTTCAATGGCCTGCTCCAGCAGCTCGAAGAAGTGTTTCTTCTGATTTTTGCTCAGGTCGTCATATTTTTCGAGAAAGTCATCATCTGTGCAGTAATACTCGAATTTTGCAATATCGTTATCGGCTTCCTGCATGGTAAGGTAGGCATAAACCAAGTCATTGGTATCGAATTTCATAATTTTGCTCCTTGTTGTTAAGTTAGGAAAACCCCCGAGGTATCCTCGGGGGTTTAGGTATGCCTTTAACTAACGAGAGTTAATTAAGCAGCAACTGCGGAAGTTACAGCAGCAGCGGAAACTGCGGTTGCAGCGTTCGGCATGGTGAACGTTACAGTCTGAGCTGCGGTAGCGCCAGCTGCAAAGGTCAGGGTGCCAACGGTGGTGGTACCAGCCTTAACAGTTACAACAGCCTTGTTGCCAGCAGCAACAGCGGTGGTCGGGGTAACCTTTACGGTAACGGTGGTGCCCCACTTAACATCGCCAGCAACCGGATCGGTGGTAACGGTGAAAGCAGCGCTGGTATCGGAACCGGTAGCAGTTACAGCAGAGGTGGTAACGGACAGAGCCTTAGCAGCTGCGGTAGAAGCAGTCTTAACGTCGGTGATATTCAGCTCATTGTTTACGGTATCGTATACAACAGCGATAACCTTCTTGTCAGAGTTGAATACAACGTATGCGTTCAGGTCGTAACGGTCGAACTCGTCCTTATCAGCAGAGGTCGGAACAGCGCCGAGCTCGCTAACAGTGCCAACGTTCTTAGCATCGTCAACGCCGATGAATACGCAATCCTCGTCCAGAGTTACGTTCATAACAGCGCCCTTCTCATCAACGAGGGACATATCGCCCTTCTTCTTGCCATCAAAGCCCTTGATAGCGTAAGCGCCGTTTGCGAATACGGTGCTGTTTACGGTATCAGCCTTGGTGCCAGCAGCGATAACGGTCTTAACGTCGATCTCGTCGCCGTCAACGGTGTAGATGATTACAGAACCAGCTGCAGTGCCAACGTGAGAAGTGCCATCCTCGTACAGGTCAACAGCCTCAGTGGTGTTGCCTACGATAGCCTTGAATGCGGTTACGGTGTCGCCATTCTTCTTGGTTTCGAAAGCATCCTCAGTTACATAAGCGTACATCTTGTCGCCATCAGCGTTTGCAACCTTGTCACCATTGTTAACCAGAGCAGCAACCTTGACGTAGTCAATACCGTTAGATTCCTTGGTCAGGAAACCAACATTCTTGACTGCTACGGTGTTAGCCCAGTCGCGAGCAGTCTTGCCGGAAATAACCTTAATCTCGGTGTTAGCTACAACGAACAGTACAGCATCGTCTGCAATCAGAGTGCCATTGATACGCTTGTTAGCATAGTCAGTGCCAGTAAACGGAGCGCCCGAACTGCCCGGAGTAGTGTCGGTAGCGGTAACATAGTTATCGTAACCAGCCAGATTCTTGGATGCACCGGAAGCAACCAGATTCTTCAGCTCGTAGTTGCCGTCCTTATCGGTAGCGTAGGTGTACAGCTTGTTCTGCAGAGCATGTGCATCAACAGAATCAGTTACATCAGTACCATTAACCTTATCTACGATAACCTTCTTGTTGGTACCATCAGTGAAGTAAACGCGAGCCTCAACAGTCCAATCCTTACCCAGATTGTTTTCAGCCTTCTTGTTGTCAGAAACGAACAGGATGTTCTTAGAAGAAGCGCCGGTGGTGTCGATGTTGTAAACGTAGTTACCAACAACTGCAGCCGCTACCTCATCATCAACAGACGGAGAAGTGGTTACAGAAGTAGACTTCTTGTACCAGTTGCCATCAATCTTGATCTCGTCCGGAGAACCAGTCTTAACGCCGGTAACCTTGCCAGAAACTACAGTAGCCTTGGAGATAATCGGATCGCCAGAGGAGGTGAAGTCGCCGGAAACGATTACAGCCCAGTCGTCCTTCTTGATGCCGTCATAGATGTCAGCATCGTCGAACTTGTAGGACTTGCCGCCGATGGTAGCAGCAGAAGAACCAACGTAGGTTACTTCCTTAACTTCGGTCGGAACAGCTACAACCAGATCAGCCTTGTTGTTGCCGTTCAGATCAATAGCCTTGATGGAGTAAGCCGGATAGGTGTCCTTCGTGGTGATAACTTCGCCCAGAGTATCGATAGCAGCCGGAACGGACTCCTTGTTCGGGTAGATAACCGGAACATCAGCCAGAGCCTTTTCAGCCTTGTACTCAGTGCCGTCAACCTTGAACTTCTTGGACTCGTTCTTTACGGTGTCCAGAGTACCAACAGTACCGGAAGCCAGTACCTTGGAATCGTCGTCAGCGTATACGCCGTAAACGTTGGTGTCGCCGTTAGCCTTAGCCTTAACCAGAACCTTAACATTCAGGCCAATCATATCAGCAACATCGGTCGGAACCTTGTCGAACTTAGCCTTGGTGTGATCGCCATCGCCGTACTTAACAGCCTTGCCCAGGGTGATCTCGTAGGTGTCCTTGCCGGAGGTCTTCTCGACAGACAGAAGCTGAGCAGCATCGGTCTTAACGAGGTCCATGTACTTGCCGCCGATGGTCTTGTCGTCATCAACGTCGGTAGCCGGCTTGAAGTCCTCGATATCGTTGGACCAAACTACGCGCTCCATGTCCAGTGCGTTGTACAGGATCTGTGCAGCGTACTGACGCGGCAGAGCAGCGTTCAGGTCGGTGTCAACGTCCTCGAACAGGTTGTTCAGCTGGCCGTACTTCATGGTGTTCTGAGCCCAAGCTGCGCCGGTCAGGCCAGCCTTCTGAGCATTGTAGCCAGCAGCTACCAGTACCATCTTTGCAGCCTCGAGACCGGTTACGGTATCGTTCGGAGCAAACTTGGTAGCAGACTTACCAGCGATGATGCCGGTGTTCTGCAGGTAACGTACGTAGCCCTGAGCCCAAGCTGCGGTCGGCAGATCGGTGAACGCAGTCGGAAGGGATGCGTAAGCGTTGGCGTTGTCATTACCGCCATTCATGATCGTAAAGATCATCTTTGCCATCTGAGCACGGGTAACGGTGGTGTTCGGCTTGAAGGAGCCGTCATCGTAACCCTGGATTACGCCCAGAGAAGAGAGCATGTCTACAGCGGTGCTTGCCTTGATGTCAGCCTTGTCGCTGTAAGACGCTGCACCGGCGAACATGGTGAACGCGCAAGCGAACGCCAGCACCAGTGCGAGAATCTTTTTGAGATTGCATATGAAAAAACTAATATGAAAGAAAAGGATAATAAAAAATTAAAAATATAGTGTATTTATAACTTTATATAGGAAAATAGGTACAAGAAAAATGTTCCAAAATGAAACATAAAAGTAAAAAAGTATAAGCAAATACGAGAATAAAAAAATTTTTTGACAAATTTAGTGTTCGCCAACAGTATATATAAAAGTAAAACACCAGAGTATTAGATATTCCATGGTATGATAAAGGACCTGTATCAAAACGTACAGGTCCTTCGTGGGTAAGGAGATCTGAGCACTCCCATCTCTCTAACGCAACTTAAAAGCAGGGGAGCCACAGTCTTAAAAAATTTTAGCAAAAATAGTATAACATCAATGCACGATAATAGCAATAGCGCAGATTCTTTTTATGGGTATTCACTTGCAATATGTCCTTGCAGTTACAGTTGAAAATTTTTCTATTGCAAATCTTTCTTTTTACGATTATACTAAAGATGTTTTCTAACGCAACAATAGAAAGCAGCGTTGCCACACCCAGGTTTGGCATCACAAAGCTCTATCCCGGCCTTGTGTCGGGATATCTTTGTATTACAGGAGATTTACTATGAAGTATAGAATTGGTTTGCATCTGGATAATGACAAAATCGGTTGGGCGGTAATCAGCGAGAATGAGCAAGGTGAAGCCTGCCATCTCGAACGTATGGGTGTTCGTTTCTTCGCTGTTGCCGAAAATCCGTTCAATGGCGCTGCACCTGGCATTGAACGGCGTAGGTATCGACTGACTCGCCGCCGCTATGCGCGTATCCGTTATCGTTTCTCAAAACTGCGTGAACTTTTTGAACAAGTTGGTCTGCCGCCCGTCGAAAAACTTGTCCACAAGTCTGTGGATTATTTGTGGCAGTTACGTACAGAAGGTCTGGATCGCCAGCTGACACCTGAAGAGTGGGTTCACGTATTGTACCATATTGCGCATCATCGAGGTTTTCAGTATGAAGGAGAACTCGAGTCTTCTATGGTTCTTTGCGATGACGCTAAAATGCGTAAAGCGATTCGTGAAAATCAGCAGCAGATGGAGAAGTACAAATATCGTACTGTCGGTGAACTCTTCTATTGTGATGCTCGATTTCGTCCGAACGGCGTATTTGCTCCATTCAAAACCGGACAACCGTATATTACTTGCGTTACTCGGGATATGATTCGTGATGAAGTCGTACTTCTCTTTTATACACAGCTCAGTTTAGGCAATCCGTTCGCCACTGAAGCCTTTGAACAGAAATATACCGAGATTCTTTGCCGCCAGCGCCATATCACGAATGGTCCGGGTCCTAATAGTCCGTATGCACATCATAAACGCCGGGTCAGCGGCATTTACTGTCCTCTCGAGCCACAGCATGAATGCTGTCCGACAGCCACTCCGCTTGCAGAACGCTTTCACTTTTTATGTATAGTCAATGCGCCGTACTCTATTGCTCATAGCACACAGATTATTGAAAAAACAGATGAGCAAAAGCAAAAGATTCGTGCCGCCTGTACCAAGAACCCATCGGGTGTCCTTGCGGCTACGCGCAAAGTACTGCATTTGGATTCCGATGCTCCTCTGACACTGCATCTTAATGGCCATGCGTATTCTGCGTCTGCAGTCAAAGATTTCGTTACACCTCATGGTCGCCAACTCCGCACGGCACTTTCCAAACAGTTTCCGGATGAACAAGGCATCCTGCACAAACATTGGGAAAAACTTCTCATCATGTTCGTTTCTACACCGAATGACCAATGGAAAAAGCAGTTAAAAGCCTATGGGTTTTCCAAAGAGCTGTGCGAAGCCCTGATTAATGCACACCTTATTAAACGCGATTTCTATTCTCGCAAAGCTATCGGACAGATGCTGCCATTTCTGGAGAAGGGCATGTCTACCGATGAAGCACGGGATAAAGCCTATCCTAATAATCCCTTTGCATATAATGGACCACTGAATTTCAAAAAATTTCATCACATTGCTCGTCCTATTACGGCGCGTGTTCTGTCTCAGTCTATTGTTTTGATCAAAGCACTGATTCGTGAATATGGAATGCCTACCACCATCCAGTTCAGTACATCATATTCTATGGGTGCGCCTAGGGCTATTCGTAAAAAATATCAAAAAACAATGGCTGCCTACGAAAAAAGTATTCAGCCATTTCTGGTTTACGCAAGCAAAACTCTTCAGCGCAATCTAACAAATGATGAAAGAAATCGTATTCTATTATGGCATAGGCAAGATCACCAGTGCATCTATACAGGTACTCCACTGACATTAAACCAGGCTTTATCGCCGTCAGAAACTTCTGTAGATCATATCATTCCTTATGCTGATAGCTATGATCATAGTCCACAGAACCTTGTATTAGTTCTTCGTTCTGCTTCCGACAAGCGCACTGCGCTGCCTGGAGCATTGTTTGGCATGAATGAAGATTTTCGTCAACGCGCTTGTAAAAGTAACCATCGCAAAACTCGAACAAGTCTTTTGACAACCAATTGGAGTGAACAGGATAGCATTGATCAGAAACAGCGTTCATTGTATAATTCTTCGTCGCTCCTTAGTTCTTTTGCTGTTTTCCTGCATCGTACACTATCTGCATCCAGTAATACAGATGTGACTGTATCGGCGTTAAAGACACGAATAACCGGTCTGCGCACGGAACGCGTATTTGATAATGTACCTATTGAAATGGAACCTGCTGCAAATGCTATCCTTACGGCAATCATTGACACACATACATGTGAGCAACTGTCCAACTTCTTTATGGAAAATTATGAAAACACTCTATTTCGACCGTGGAATTCCTTGCAGACAGAATTTGCTTCACTTTGTGCATCCAACACGCAGTGTTTTTCTCATATGTCACAGCATCGAGTTCGCGGTGCCGCTCATCGTGATACCATATTACGCAGTCGCGGTGATCAAATCGTGGCCAAAGTTCCACTTACCAAATTAAAGCTGAATAATGATAGGGAAATTGCTGACTATTTTCAGCCGGAACGTGATCGTCTACTGTATACTGCACTGCGCAAGCGTCTTATTGCATTTGGCGGAAATGCATCGGAGGCTTTTGCAGAACCTTTTTATAAGCCTAAATCCAATGGTCTGCGTGGTCCTTTGGTTAAATCGGTTCCTATTATACAGCGTCCGCGCAGCTTCGTACGCGTTCGCGGTGGTATCGGCATTAATGGCGACATGATTCGCATTGATGTATTCCGTACAGCTGATCAGGCCTATTACTTCGTGCCTATCTATGTTAAGGATACGTTGCAAGATGCTCTGCCATTACGAGCGGCAACCAAAAATCCGGACCGCATGTTGCTGATGAATGAACATGATTTTATCTTTTCTCTCTATCAAAATGACGTAATTTATATTGAACTGCCGGAAGCAATTACTTTGAAAAGCACAACTTCTTCCGATTCTATTGAAGTAGACCATGGATATTTTCTCAGAGGTAAGGTTCGAAGTAAAAGCGGCACATTTGAAATCACCACGTTGGATAAGCAGTATATGCGTACATCTATTCCATTTTTCAGCTTGTCCAAACTATATAAATGTGAAGTTGATCCGCTTGGAACGATTCGAAAAATCACGAAACCTGAAAAGCGTCTGGAATTTCATCTTAAATAACACAGAAAACGCCCAGCTTTAGATGGGTGCTCGTAAGACAGTAATTCTAAAAAATTACTATTTTACGGCATCTGTCTGACAGGGTTGGAAACAACAACGAAAAGAACGATGTCGAGTCGCATGACCGGCATCGTTCTTTTTTGCAACAAAATATTAGAATTACGGAGGTATTTACCATGAAACACCTGTTATCTTGTGAATTTGACCTTGATACTGCTTGCGTAGAGCTTTGCTTTTCAGACGGCAGCATGGTTTCTATCGACACTATCGCTGTGGAAAACGAGGTAGTGAATAATATGTATCAACAGTCGGAACTCGACTACCTGATCTATAATGACCCTGCTGCATATGCTGATTTAATCCTTAACGGCGATCCTGCTGTCTACCTCAAGACAGTTACAGAATACCAAAACCTTGATTGATTTTTGGTGACGAACAAGAGCTGCCCTGCCATTCAGCGGGGCAGCTCTTGTTTTGGCAAGAATGTGCTCATGAAAAGTTATGCTTTAATCCAGTGAATTTGGAAACTATTCTTGAAAAATATGGTGCCTTCTTGTATAATGGTGTGTGTACACACAGATTTACCGGAAAGGATGAAACCGATGGCCGATACGCATATTAAATATAACGATCACTCGATCAACTCCGCATTTAAGAATCACTACATTGTTCCCGACTATCAACGAGAGTATGTTTGGAAAGACGAACAGGTAGAGCAGCTATTGGCAGACTTACTTGATGCTTACAATACCGATAGTCAAAAGGCGTATTTCCTTGGTACTATTGTAACTTATGACTCTGGCAGTCAGTTTGAGTTGATTGACGGACAGCAGCGCCTTACCACATTTTTTATTCTGTTGTGTGCAATCAAAAAAATCTACATGGATCATGGTGAACAAACCAGTGTTATTGAAAATTTAATTTATAGCCCAACCATGAATAGTGAGGGTGATGTTATTAACTTGTATCATCTTCAGCTTCAGTATGAAGATGCCGGAAATTGTTTAGAGCTGATTGAAAAAGGACAGGAAAGACCGAACTATATCACTCAATCGGGAGAAAGACTGTTCGACGCATTCAAGACGATTCAGGACTTTTTGCAGGAACAATTCCCCCAAATCGCTGATTTGAAAAAATTTGTTGTATTTCTGCTAAACAAAACAAGCTTTATTCGTATTGAAACTTATGACATTTCTGATGCACTGAAAATTTTTGAAACAATCAATCAGCGAGGCAAAGGGCTTGACCCGATGGATTTGCTTAAGAATATGGTTTTCCGTCAGGTTGACAGAAGCAAATTCAAAGAACTAAATATGAACTGGAAGTCTATTACCCGTTCGCTGGAAAAAATTGATGAGAAGCCGCTCCGTTTTCTTCGCTATTTTATCATGGCCAATTATGATACTTCCAGCGAAAAAGATGGGATTCTCCGTGAAGATCAGATCTATACCTGGCTCAGTAATAACAACGCACAGTGCCATTATGAAGAAGCTCCATTTCAGTTTGTTCAAAAAATGGCACAGAATGTTGAGTTATATGTTAAGTGCAGGATGCCCGATGATGCATTAGAGGGAAATGTACATTTGAAGAACATTCCTTTGCTGGCAGGTAAATCCTATAAGCTGCACTTGATGCTTCTTCTTGCGGCTTCCAACATGAACTCGGAGGCATTTGCCAAATTCAAAAGCATCCTTGAATCTGTGGTTTATTACACGGTAATTGATAAAATAGCGACCAATATCACAGAGCGAACTTTTGCATTGTGGTGCAGAGATGTTCGCAATATCGTTACAGCAGAAGACTTAGATTGTTTTGTAAAGAACACTATTATTCCCACCGTGAATGACTGGAAACTCGATAATAAATCCAACTTCCTTCGCTTGGGGTTGAACAGTATGCAGCAATATCGAATCAAGTTTATTCTCGGTAAAATTACTGCGTATGTAGATGCATTGAAATTAGGGAAAACTACGGTGGAGGATTTAACTACCTATACGGAAACAGCAGTTGAGATTGAACACATTATGCCGCAGGCTTGTACAGATAAAGGACTGTACGGCATGAATGAAGAAGAATTTTCTGTATATATTAACCGGCTTGGAAATCTTACCTTGCTTGAAAACACCATCAACAGATCAATCCAGAATGATGTTTATGCAAACAAGGCAACTTACTATAAACAGTCTAAATTCTACATCACTTCTTCTATCTCGGAACTGGTGAATTTAGGACAGGATACTGCTATCAACAGAACAAACTCACTGCTGTCGTCTTGGCCTGATTGGAATAAGCAAGCTATTGAAGAACGACAAGAAATGTTCTATCGGTTAAGCGAAATGATATGGGAGCTGAGATAACCTACCAGCAAAAAAGAAGTGCTTTAGAGGTATTCACAATGGCAGAAAAACGAAAACCAGCAATCCGTCAGCGCCCGATACAGGTCAAGTTTTTTGTAGACGAAAAAGAACTTGACCTGATAAAACAGAAAATGGCACAGATGGGAACGGACAACATGAGTGCTTATCTCCGCAAAATGGCAATCGACGGGTATGTTGTGAATTTGGATATGCCCGAACTCCGTGAGTTGACTTCCAAAATGAAACGGATATCCAACAGCGAAAACCAGATTGCCGAACAGCTCAACACAACGGGTAACATCTACGAAGCTGACATTGAAGAAATCAAAAAGAATCAGGAAGAAATTTACGAAGGCATTAAAAAAATCCTGCTTTCTCTTTCCCATCTGAAGTGATGTCAGCTCCGCAGGAGCGTAGCCGATTTTGAAAAAATTGTCAAATGGTTTGGGATGCTTCCCAACAAGCTTTTGCAAAAATCAGCTTCGCTGAAATTTGCAAAACGCACGATGTGTGTACACACGTGCACTGCTTGCAAAAAGAGATTGAAGTACAGGAACGACAGATAGAAGACCTTGAACAGTTTATTCAGCGGGCACGCAGATACACCGACCTCACAGAACTTACACCATATGCGCTTAGAGAGCTTGTAAAGGCGGTTTATGTGGAGGCACCGGACAAGTCCAGCGGTAAGCGCAAACAGAGGGTACATATCGAATATGACCTTGTTGGCTATATTCCTGTGGATGAACTGATAAAAGCGGAACAGGCATGACCGAAATCATGCCTGTTCCAAGAAATTCACATATTACTGTTTTACGACCACCGAGCATTTGCTGAGCGTTTTCTGTTTATAAGGTATTAGGCGGCCTTATTGGCTCTCAATTCCATTGCCCGCATCTGCAATTCCTGCGAATACAGGCGAAGTGTATCAAATTCACTATCGGTTTCATCGAGCTGCTGGCGAAACAGGGCTTCAAAGCGCTGTTTCTTTTCTTCGAGCTCATGGATTCGGTTGATCCAGCGTTCCAGAATGGCAGGACTTTGGCTAGCATTGTTGATCAGATAAGCGGCGCGTTCCTGATATTCCTGTGCCTCTTTGCGGACAAGAGTATAAAACTCTGCGGTCATCTTTTCACGCTGTTTATCGTCATCGGCAACGTAGAAGCTGTTGACGATAAGCGGCTTATCGTTGCGATTGGCGCGATTGAGTGCTTCAAGAAAATCCTCAAAGAGGTCAACCTTGTGCATATGATCGCGCGGGACGAAGTACAGCTTGCCGTATATCGAGATTGGCAAGGCATCCAGAGATGCAAGGTAATGCGTCACAATCGTGTCGATTTGACTGCGTCCAAGACAGTTGCGGTAGACCTGAAAGCGCTGCTCCATTTCATCGCAGAGCTGAGCAACATCGACCGTCGGATCGTTCTGCTCGATATTGCAGTACATCTGATCCTTGCTGCGGTCATAGCATACATTTGCCAACTTTTCGTAGCGATTCGTGCTTAAACCGACGGTTTCACGTACTAACTCACGCGAATAAATTTGTCCATTGTGCATGTTATCGCGGCAATAAATCCGAAAAATCTCCTGCGAACCTCTGCTATTTGCCTCAACTCGGCGTATCACACGACCGGTTGCACTCCGAAAAGCGTCAACTACCGAAATACGGCGGCCGGAATACGGGAAGTCCATAACGTTACAGATGTTCTCAAACTCGGCCTTGTCTACCAGCACATCGCCCAAAGAATAATAGACGAACTTACCGAGCAGTTGAGTTTCATCAAGGTTATTGCCCTGAACGACCATGAATTGGTTAGGATTTGTCATAAGAAATCTCTCCTTTAGCTGATTCGTTTTGCGGCAAGATAATCGTCTATGCCGTTGTAGTTTTCACTCCAGATAAGTGTTTTGCAGGGCAGGCCGCAATCGGTAACCACTTGTCGTAGACGCTTTCGTGCAACTACGACTTGCGGATTGCGCAGCTTGTCCATATCGAACGCTTCCTGAACAGAGGTCAGATGCAGACTTTTTAACGTGTCTGGCAGATATTTTATCGCAGCAACACCGGGAACACAGATGAACAGTGCGTTACCAGATAACGCGCTGGCAACATCGCCTTTCAGCGGTCCCTCGGTGATAACTGCGGTGTTTTGCGCACAGTTTCCGGTCACATGGATCCAGCTTCGTGCGGCAGTGCCATAAGGCTTGCCGGCACTGGAAAGCCAGACATATTTCATGCGTTTGGTGTTTTCGCGGCGGATTTGAATACCTTGGATCTGGCCGGTCATAGCACGAATGGGTATCAGCAGTCCGCTGTATGAGCAAAGCCGCCATGCATTATCACGAAAATAGAACCCCGGTACACCGTTGAGATCATAGCGAGAGGAGAGCTGCGCGGCAATTTTGTCGCGCAGTTCCTTTCCGTCTTGCAGTGAACGATAGCTGTTTGCCACAATCGCTTGATCAGACAGCCCTCGGCCGGACAGGTTTTGATGGTGCTCTGCGGACAGCGGAAGCAAGTCCAGCAGGGCACGGTATACAGCGTCACGCTGTTCGATGCCTGCCGGTTCACGCTCGGGCGGCTTCTGTACCGCCGGAAGCGGGAAGTGCAGCATTTCATCGGCCACCAGTTCGTGATAGGCGCTCGCATAGGATAAGCCTGTACGGCGTGCATAGAGGCTGACCGCGTTGCCATGGGCACCACAATGAAAACAGTGATACTGCTCTGTATTGGAATACAGATACAGCCTCCGCTTGGTGTCACCGCAGAACGGGCAGTTGATGTGCAGCTGTGAGCCGGAATCATTGACCGCAAGTCCGCTTTTTCGTGCTGTTTGCAGGATTGGAAATGTGATAAATCCCATATGCTCACCCTGCCTTACGCTGTACGGTATCAACAGCCTGCACCTGTAAGGTCTGGCCGCTGACAACACGGGTCAGAATAAGCTGTCCGGCAAGCTGCACAGCACCGAGGTCGCAAAGCGATTCGGAGTTGTCTACAAACAAGGGATAACTCCTGCTGCTGAGTTTGGTCAGCAGTTCTACAACCTCCAAGCCACAGCGTACACGCTCGGATAACGAAAGCTGTACATAGTCGCGCCCGTCATAGGTCAGTTTGAATACATCGCGCACTTCGCCGCTCTCTTTGATGGGCTCAACCAGCTTAAGGGCGGCTTTGTGCAGTTGAACCGGTGCAAACAAAAGCTGTGCACGTTCGGCCTGATAGGCTTTTGCTGCTGTCAGCTTGTCGTTCAGCATACGGATTTGCACATCGAGGTTATCCAATGCTTGTTTTTGTCCCTGCGGCAGACTGGAAAGCAGCTTGCCGATGGTGTCAATCTCGCTTTCCAACCGTGTTTTCTCGGTCGCCAGTTTCTCGTACTGTTTCCGTTCCGTATCAGTCAAACCGCCAAACACTCGAACAGCAGTTAATTCTTTGATTCGCGCCTTGATAAGCGCACGCTGCTGTTCGGCAGTTGTTACAGAAGAAAGTTTCTGCAATTCCTGCTCCAGACGAGCGATTTCACCGGAACGCCATGCATCAAATTGCTGGCGCTGTGCTTGTTCCTGTTTGGAAAGTACTTCGCTCTGCTGGCGTAATGCGGTGCCGTCTGTGCGGATTTTTTGCAGGCGTTTGGCGTAGGCGGTCTGCACCTCGGACATACCGTTTGCGTCCATGCGGCGCAGACAGGTCGGACAGGTGCCCTGCTTTTGCAGGTAATCGAGCCGTGCGGTCTCATCGTTGTATCGTCCGTACATAATCTGAAGGTCAGACTGCATTTTTTGCAGCTTGACCGCATTTACCGAAGAATATTGTCGGGAACGGACGGTATCAAGCTGAGTGTTGAGTTCGGAACGTGCTTTATCAGCGGAATTATCCCGTACTGCATCGTACTGCTCGGATAACTTCTGGATTTCTGCATCAACAGCGGAGAAATCCTGTGCAGCTTGCTTTTGCTCCAACGGAGCGATAGCCGCTGTGGTATGTGCAAGAAACGTCTTCTTTTCCGTCAGCTCCTTTTGCAGCTTGGTGCGCTGCAGTTCTGTCTGTTCAAGCTGGCCACTCAGAACCAAACGATCCTTTTCAAGCTCTTTCAGCTCGTCACGGCGCGATTTGATATAGGTTTCCGGGACGGTAAGGGCATCGTCTGCGAGGATACCGCGCATATGCTCGCTCAATTTAGTAAGAACTGCTTCGTGCGAAACAGGTGGAAGATACTGCTCGATGAGCTTTCTTCCATCACCGCCGAGCACCTCGGCAAAGTACAGTGGATTCAGCAGCGAGAGAATCAAATCCTTACTGCCGAATCGTTCTGCGAAGCGTTCTTGTGTCGTGGCTGCACCATCGACAGACAATACGGTACGACTGTTTTGACGAACGCGGCGGATTTTGTGGGTACGTCCCTCGTTGGTGTGAATCTCAATTTCGACCCACATCATAGAAGTGCCGTTGTTGTGCAGTCGTTCCAAATCACGCCCACCGAAATACGGAGCACCAGTCAGCGCAAATGCAATGGCATCTGCAATCGAGGATTTTCCCTGATAGTTGTGGCCGGTGATTTTGGTGAGTTGTCCCAGTGTCCAGCTGTGCTCCGTGGCAAAGCCGCGAAATCCGCACAGTGACAGCTGCGTGATAACAAAACTGGTCATAGTGGTTCTCTCCTTTATGCCGCCTGATAGTCTGTAAGCTCATAGTAGCTCCCGTTTGCACTGTTTCGCTGTACAATAGATGCCTTTTTAAGCTGAATGCCGTTCGCGAGTCCGGGTTTTGTGCCAAAGCTGAAAACTTTCAGCGCACGGCCGTCCGGTGTTGTAAGGTCAATCCATGCGGCGTTCGGGTAATTTTCAACAGGTGCAGGGGTCAGACCGGTGACGCAGTAACAGGCAGTGGTTTTATTGCTGTTTTGCGCGGTGCACAGACCGAGTTTTTTCAGTTTCTCGGTGTAATACTGTGTCAGTTCCGCAGGATTGGCGATGCGCCTGCGCTCGTCGATAGCTGTCCACTTTGCATCAAACAGATACAGGTATCGTCCAATGCCCCAGAGGACCGCCGCGCGCTTGAAACTGTCCGAAATGCCGCCTTTGATACTTTCAAAGTCCGTGTTTTCGGCGCCGTCGATTTTCTCAATCCATTCGTGCTTGTCCTCATCATAGATGGACAGGCCGCAGAGCTGGGAGGCAATCGGTGTGCGGTCAGCCTGTTCGGGATTCTCGCCGCGGGACGGCTTGGGAACGTACTGATGCCACGGGATGTACCGCGTGCGCCAGCAGAATGGGCCAACTACGTTATCCAACCGGTTTTGAATCGCGCGGCTGGTGATATAAGGTACAGCAAGGCCGGAGCGCTGATGTACCTTGGTGATACGCCATTCTACATCGGACGATGGGAATGGTTCGCTGAGTTGGCGCGAAAGTTCTCCTGCGTTCATAATTTACCTCCTATAAAATCGGAAAGGGTCTTGCCGGACGGAATCAGCACATGGCTGTAATAATAATCCGGTGTTTTGTCTTTCAGATGATCGAAAAGTTCACGAGCACTGAGGTTTAAGCGTGTCTGTTCCGGTCGGTAGTAGTCGTCACCGAACGGTACTGCCATCACATGATGAACGAGTGTCCGCAGTTTCCGGATCGAATCATATCCGGTAAAGGCATTGGAACCGACACAAAGCGAAAAGTCGTTGACGTTGGGAAATGGGCTTTTGTACAGCACAGTTTGCGGTGTTAACTCTCCTTGATTGGCAATCGCCAGACGAAAGTTCTGCAATCTATCGCCATGGAGGGTACAGGACAGCAGAATCCGCGGAACCGGGAAATTCTCGTACTGCGTGTTGTGATAGGATACTTCGCAGTAATCGAAATCACTTGCGAGCGTTACCGTCCACTGCTCTTTGTGCTCGGTGAGCGCGATACAGTTCGGCGGCAGCAGGCCGCTGTGCTGCGGCGGTGCGTAGCTGTTCTGGCGGATTGCGTGCATAAGTTCATCGTTTTCGATGTACTTGACACGATGCAGGCCGTTCTGGTCAATGATTTCGGTTTTGACTTGGGTTTGCAATGGGTCAAAGTGAAGAATTGCTTCTCGGATCATCGTTAAGCCGCCTCCTTTACGGCAGGTTCGGGGAAGGAAATCAGGTTGTCTGAAGGTATCAAGCCTTGCGCTTTCAGCATGGATAATCGATGAGTGAAGATTCCGATAACCTGTAAAATCCCATCCAGTAAGGACTCGGGGTCATAGAATTGCTCGCAATACACCCAGACTGACTCCATGCACCGGGGGTCTCGTTCAGTTTGTCGGCCATGTAATCGCCGATGGTCT
>OHAI01000832.1_pt1 | contig 24499 bp, 12 predicted proteins | sample 1577091 | NCBI WGS metagenome assembly OHAI01 (sample SAMEA3541548, study PRJEB24748) | human gut metagenome | biome: human gut; feature: human-associated habitat; material: faeces | place: China | collected 2012
GTCGAACTAGCAATATCAACTAACTGATTCTGAACCAAGTTGGTCCGAAAGATCCATACAAACCACTCCAGAACATTTCGGCCCTTCCATACGCTGAGTTAAAGTATTAGGTGCCACAAACAAATTATCCACAACTCGTCCGGTCGTCAACCGTAAATATCCCTTGCGTGCTTTCAATGACCAACATTCATTCATCGGATTATGATTCCACTGCCAGTTCAATTTTAGCTTTTCGCCACTAAAATCATCACTCACTACCAATCCTTCAGAAGAATATCCTTGTACAGGCTTAGACATTGTAGCCGGCACATGTCCATTCTCATCTCCTAACATCGGCCAGCCGTCTACCCATCGACAAGGCATCACAGTCAACACACGACCTACCCCATTACGATCCTGAAAAATAACTCCATACCAATTTCCTTTTCCATCATCTACAATCGTACCTTGTGCCACGTACGGAAAACCAGCAAATGCATCTTCCAATATCACCTTTTTCTCATAAGGACCAGTAATTTTATCTGCCCGGTAACATACTTGTCTGCGTTTACCTCCTCGAGGCCATGAAATCATCAGCAAATAATACTTTCCATCGTGTTTTATCACCCTACTACCTTCCAGTAAAGCATTTTCCTCTTTATCTCTTTCGAATATCTTCATATCCACACCTCCCGGCATGACATCACTCAAATCCGGCTTCAGTTCACGCAACTGTCCGGTACCATAAAAGATATAAGCTTTCCCATCGTCATCAAAAAACAAAGACGCATCATGAAAATGAGGAATACGTGACGACAATGTCCATCCCTTTTTAGGGTCAGAAGTAGTATACACATATCCTTTGTAAGGGGTGTCATTCGGAGAAAAATAAGCATAATATGTTCCATTATGATAACGCAAAGAAGTAGCCCACTGGCCACGTCCATATACAGTCCCTTCTTTCAAGTCATAATTCGGTTTATCACTCAACCGATCATACAGATAACTTACGATTTCCCAGTTGACCAAATCTTTTGAGTGCATAATCGGCGCTCCCGGAACCAAATGCATGGTTGTACTCACCATATAAAAGTCATCCCCAACACGTATCACATCCGGATCAGGAACATCCGCCCAAAATACAGGATTAGAGAAAGTTCCATCTCCATTGTCACCACACTGGGCATTGACTACGTCAGGGAACACGCCTCCCATAGCCATTAACAGACAAGCTAGCAAAAAGTGTTTTTTCATGATTTTATTCTATTACAAATGATTCATTCTGTTAATTCTTTACTTTGCATACACAACATACCGCTTTCCCGGTTCTGTTTTCAAGTCATATTCATAGATTCTCTTTAGTTCAGGCTTTTCCGGATTCGAGAGTTCCTTCGATATTAAAGGTGAAGCAACTTCAGCCTGACAAAGTAATTCATTCGGACAATCCCCTGAAGCACGCTTCAAACCTTTGCCTTTCAAAGGAATATACGACCGTAAACGTATAGTTCCACCTATCCGCGAATAAATTACAGCCTTGGTAAGATGCACATTTTTCCAATCCATATCTACAACAAAACCTCCTCGTGCCACCAAGCCTTTTACATTTCCATCCTGCCATTCATCAGGTACGGCTGGAAGTAAATGCACTGCACCATCATGACTCTGCAAAAGCATTTCTGCCACTCCTGCTGTAAAGCCAAAATTTCCATCTATCTGAAAAGGTGGATGTGCATCAAACATATTGGGATACGTACGCCCTAAAGGATACTTACCTGCCAGACTGTCGCAAGGTAACAATGAAAGCATATTCCGAATGATATTATACGCATGATTTCCATCCAGCATACGTGCCCAGAAATTAATTTTCCAACCAATACTCCAGCCCGTAGCCATATCACCTCTTTGCAGCAATGTATTTTTAGCAGCCTGAAATAATTCTGGATGCCGGTAAGGAGAAATCTGATTACTTGGATACAGTCCATACAAATGAGATATATGACGATGCTGGTCTTTCGGGTCATCCACATCTTCCAGCCATTCCTGAAGCTGATTATATTGTCCTATTTGCATAGGAGGCAACTGACTTATCAGAGACTGAAGAGAATCACAATATGCCTTGCTATCCCCTATAATCCGTGCAGCACGAAGAGTATTGCTCAATGCATCAAAAGCTATTTGGTTATCCATCGTGCAACCGGCTACAATTGATACTCCGTTCGGTCCATGTTCCGGAGAGACAGAAGGTGCAGTCACTCTCCAACCATATCGAGGATGCTTAGTCATAAATGACAAGAGGAAATCAGCCGTACCTTTCAACACAGGATAATATTCACGAAGAAAATTCTTATCACCCGAATATAAATAATGCTGCCAAAGATGTTGAGCTACCCAGGCTCCTCCATTAGGCCACATACCCGCATCGGCAAAATCCACCGGTCCGGCAGCCCGCCAGATATCCGTGTTATGATGTGCCACCCATCCTTTAGCTCCATATAACACACGAGCCGTTTCTTTACCTGTTACGGAAAGTTCATGCGCCATCTGAAAAAATGGCACATGAGTTTCCGACAAGTTAGTCACCTCTGCCGGCCAGTAATTCATCTCCGCATTGATATTAATTGTGTACTTACTATCCCAGGGTGCATATAAATCCTTATTCCATATTCCCTGAAGATTAGCCGGCTGACTGCCTGGCTGCGAGGACGAAATCAACAAATAGCGCCCATACTGAAACATCAACGCAGCCAGTGAACAATCTTTTACCTTATTGAATTCGTTAATACGTACATTCGTTTCCTTCTTTGAAAATTCCGACGATGGCAAATGTAAAGCCACTCTTCCAAATTGCTCAGAATAAATCGCCTTATGCTCATCGTACAACTTTTTATTCTGTTTATCCCACGCCCCTTCAATGGCACAGCGCGCTTTAGCGTATGCATCTCCCGACACATCCTGATAATTCACAAAATTAGTTGCCGCACTGAGAAAAACGGTAGCCGAAGATGCACCTCTGACAGACAAGCGTCCATCTTTACATTCTATTTTTCCATCCGATTTCACACGCATCATAACCACTGCATAAAGTGCAGCTGGAATACCTTCATGCTCTGCTCCGTTACATTTCATTATAAGATAGCCTCCTTCGCTCTTTACCTCTGAAGTCAGCGGACAAGCATATCTCAAATCCACATCCAATTTCTTATTACCTTTATCTGTCGCCATTTCTACAACCATGACGTTATCAGAAAAAGACGTAAATACCCGACGGGTATATTCCACACCATCACACCGAAAACGTACTGAAGCCGTGGCATCTTCTAAATTCAAATCACGATAATAAGAATCAACCTTTCCCTCACAATTGAAATCCATCAAAAGACTCCCCAATGTCAAATAACGCATTCCATGATGCGATGTCATAAATTTTTCATCCAACAACGTTCTGGCTTCCAAATTTTTATTCTCAAATATAAGCCGTCTTACCTCATCCAGATAGCCTGAAGCACCAGCTCTGTTATTGCTATATGGACCGCCGGCCCAGAATGTTTCTTCATTCAGTTGGATTTCTTCGTGATTTATTCCACCAAACACCATTCCTCCCAAATGTGAATTACCTACAGGCAATGCTTCCCACCAATTACGTGCCGGAGCAGAGTACCACAACTTCAAATCCCCTGCACTATTGGCAAACACACCCAGAATCGAAGTCGCCAGAAACACACATACGTACAGAAATTTCTTCATAGATGCCTATTCTTACAGTGATTATTTACTGAATGTTCCTGAAACAAAAGGCAGACACAAATATAAAGCAGAATGCCAATATTCCCAATCGTGTCCACCGTCTCTTACCCTAAACTGACACGGTATTCCCGCTTTGCGCATGGCCTGAAAGAACTCGATATTTCGGTCAAGCAAGAAATCGTCATCTCCACAATCCACAAACCATCTCACTGATTTCAGTGCCTGAATCGTACCTGCATCTGCATTCGTCACACGCTTGATACAGCTCCTTTCTATCACAGCTCGTGTCAAAATAGCCAGCTTGCTGTCCGGATTATCAAAACGGGCTGCTCCTTCTTCCGGTATTGACATCAGCGCACTCATCGCATACACCGAAGCAAACTTATCTGCATGCCACAACCCATAGCCGGTAGCTCCTCCGCCTCCCATGGATAATCCGGCTACTGCACGATTCTCTTTATCCCCAATAACGTGATATTTATTTTCTACATAAGGCAGAAATTCCTCAAAAAAGAAATCTTCATAAAGCCAGCCAGGCATATTAAAGAAACCATTCCATATTTCCTTGTAAATATCACCACCAGCATCAGGCATCACAATAATCATCTCACGAGCTTCCTGTGAATATATCAAACGGTCGGCCACCTCCTGCACATGTCCGCGCCATACCCAGTCTTGATTAGTTTGCGACATTCCATGAAAAAGATAAAGCACTGGATATTTTTTTCCCGGAACTTCTCCATAAGATGGAGGAAGATACACCGAGCATGTTCTTTCTGCATTTAACTTTTTACTAAAGATTGTATCATTTACGACTCTGCTACGCGAAAATAATGATACAGGTATAAAGCATAAAACCCATAAAGCAATAAAAAAAGAATGTTTATCCATAGACTTAAAATTTAATCCATACAAAAATACGCACCAAGCATACAAATTACAATAAATTACGTTACCAGGACTTTCGTTCACGTTACACATAAGCGATATTGCATTTACAAAACGTACATTTTACATATACTCATATTACATTCTCATTTATATCAAACTAATAAACAAGAAGTTACATAATCATGTATCCTATCGGAAAGAAAACAGTATCTCGTAACATAGAATAAAAGATATGCAACATGCCGTCACACCTACCCCACACAAAACAAGTAAATTTGCCAATGAAAGATTACATAAATACTTCATTTAACCAACACAATCATTCAATTATTTACAACTAATTATTTAATCATGAAAAATCAATTTAAATTACTCACATTGGGAACACTAAGCCTCATCGCTGCCTCGTGTGGAAACAAGGTAACGATGCCCGATTCGGGTACTCCAGTGTTCACACAATTTACCTACACGGGGAAAGATGTAGTATATGAAAAGAATCCACTGGCAGAAGGAGAATTTTATAATCCTATACTACAGGGATGTTACCCTGACCCCAGCATTTGCAAGAAAGGAACCGACTATTACCTGGTATGCTCCTCTTTTGCCATCAACCCCGGAGTACCCATTTTCCATTCTACGGATTTAGTAAACTGGAAACAGATAGGACATGTGCTCGACCGCCCTTCACAGTTAAAGGTAGAAGATTCTGGAATCAGTGCTGGTATTTACGCTCCGACTATCCGATATAATTCCTACAATGATACCTTCTATATGATTACAACTCAGTTCTCAGGGGGAATGGGAAACATGATTGTGAAAACCAAAGACCCGATGAAAGGCTGGAGCGACCCTGTCAAATTGAATTTTGAAGGCATTGACCCCGACATCTTCTTTGATGACAACGGAAAGGCATACGTCACTCACAACGATGCACCCGAAAAACCATTATACGAAGGACACAGAGTAATTAAAGTTTGGGAATACGACCTGGAAAAAGACCAGATTATTCCGGGTACAGACAAAGTTGTAGTGAACGGAGGAGTAGATTTGTCTAAAAAGCCTATCTGGATAGAGGCGCCACATCTTTACAAAAAAGATGGAAAATACTACCTGATGTGTGCTGAAGGTGGTACCGGAGGCTGGCACAGTGAAGTAATCTTTATCAGTGACAATCCTCAAGGTCCTTTCAAACCTGCTCCTGAAAATCCGATCCTCTCACAGAGACATCTGCCGGCTGAACGTCCGTTTAAAGTAGACTGGGCTGGTCATGCCGATTTGGTAGAAGGTCCTGATGGACAATACTATGGCGTATTCCTTGCTATTCGCCCTAATGAAGCCAACAGAGTAAATACCGGACGTGAAACCTTTATATTACCTGTAGACTGGAGCGGTACTTTCCCTGTATTCAAAGGCGGTCTGGAGCCTATCCAGCCTAAACTGGCTATGCCACAAGGTGTGAAGAATGAAACTGGAAAGAACGGATATTTCCCTAACGGAAACTTTACATTTACAGAAACTTTCACTGGAAGTTCACTTGATTACCGCTGGGTAGGAGTAAGAGGTGCCAGAGAAGGATTCATTTCTACTACTGCGGAAGGTCTAACAATTACACCTTACGAAACCAATATCAAGGCAGTTCTTCCTACTTCTACATTGTTCTATCGTCAGCAGCACCTTAATTTCACGGCTACAACTACTCTGAAGTATGTGCCTCGTACAGAAAAAGACCTCGCCGGAATTACTTGCTATCAAAGCGAAAAATTCAACTATGTATTTGGGGTAACGAAAAAAGCAGAAGATAGCTATATCGTACTGCAACGTACTGAAAAGGGAGAATCTTCAACCATTGCCAGCGAAAAAATTGAAGGAAACACTCCGATCAGTCTGCGCGTAACAGCAGAAGGAGATAAATACACATTCAGCTACTCTGTAAAAGATAATAACTACCAGACCGTAGGAGGAACCGTTTCCGGAGATATTCTTTCTACCAACGTAGCAGGCGGATTTACCGGTGCAATGATTGGTTTGTATGCTACTACTTCCAACGATGCGGAAGCTTTATAATCAAAATTAGTAACCACAAAGAGTATAAGAAATATCTTCTATACTCAAAGAAAAGAGGCTGCTTAAAAGCAGCCTCTTTTTATTCTCATCATTTAACATGTATGACAAACCTTCGATACCCAGTAAGACTAGGAACACCATCATCATTTAATTCTAAAATTAAATGAAAATTTTTACCTGTAGCATCTTCAGGAATGTGTAACACACACATTCCCTGCTTGTCAGACTCAATTTCTACCACACCTTTATACGTACCAGGCTCCTCATACACATACCAATTATAATGTAAATTATTTCCATCAGGGTCATACGATGAAGAAGCATCCAACTGCAATACTTCCCCTGCCTCAACTGTTTTACTAGAAAAATTAAATGTTGAATCATTCTCAAAGACAACGACCGGATGATGGTTAGCATCCGAATATTTGTCTGTAGTAGCCCAACACATTCTCGCAGCAAAATCATTCAAAATATGCTGTCGCCATTTATTAATGGCAGCAATACCCTCGGACGTACTAGCATGCATAAAATAGGGATCATAAATTTTCTCACTCTTACCTGATTTTTCAATAAAATCCATTCCTCGTATACCTGCAGTACGTTCCATTTTAAATCGGCCTCCCCATCCACCGTACGCAAGGCTATCCGGAACATTCAATCCATTCGCATATACATATAAAAAAGAAGGAGAATCACCTTCCGAGGCCCATATCCTGTCTGGATAACAACCTCCTAACGGTTTTCTTGACTGAACATTATCTTTAATCCATTCATCACCAGGTCCCCATCCATAAATTTCCGTATTTCTTATATAAAAGATTTCCGGAAAAGATTTAGCAATCCAAGCTCCAGCATCATCTTGCCCTAACACATCATAAATTCGAATTTTAGCTACAAATTTTTGGAATTCTTCTGGACTTCTGGTAGAATGGACTTTCCAAATAGCTTGTGCTATCGTATTCATTCCACTCCATGCAGCAAGCCAGACAGGACGAGCGTCTTCTTCCTTATCTACCGCCGCAATAATTAATTCAGAACCCGGAGAGTCCTTACCTTCCCCAACTCCTGACATATTCGATTTTTCTTGTCCCCTTTTTACAATACTCTTCAAATAATCAGGTGATGGAAAATCGTTTGCATGTTTCTTTAAAAAAGGATAAGCATCTGCATAACAATCAATGACTTCTGTTATATCTGAAGTTCTATCCGGGTCATCTACCCAAGCATTTGAGCTGATGATTCCCTCTATATCCATTCTATCTGCACATACCAAAAGGTGTATCAATGATTGCTTGTCATCCGGATCAGCTCCACCTAAATCTGTAGTTACAATCAATCTTTGTTTTCCTAAATCATTTCGTGCAAACAGAAATCCACAAAAGCCCAAAAACAAAGTCAAAACAATATATCTCATATCAAAACTGTTTTATTATCAATAGTCATCAAACTAATTGCTCTCATAAATAAAATATCTACTTTACCTCGTTCTTCTACATGGAGACTCATTCATGTATAAATAAGACTTTTTATATCCCCCATAATCAACCACAATCTTTTCTAAAACCACTGCAGGATCTAAAGGCGAAAAATCAATTATATAACTACCGTCCTGACTTACAGGCAAATCAAGACGCACTTGTTTTTCAACTACACGTCTTGCTACCGTAGGATAAAATGTAGTATAGATATTCTCAGGATGTTCATTCAAATCATGATTATAATTCACCGTCACTTTATTACCATTTCTAAAACCTATAGCATATCTATGACCGTCTGTGTTATGAAAAGCAAGAGTGGATTTTACAACCACAATGACATTCACAGTCTTACACTTCTTTATCTCCTCTGGTAAAACCATCTTATAAGAAACCGTAGCACCCTCCACTGGCTTTGTATAAGGCATTAATGTGATTCCTCCCAATGTTCTTCCCATATCGGGAATCACCTGCCATTTGAGGCTCTCAGGAGACTTGGTTTCAAAGAAATGCTCAGCTTCCATAGCCACATATCCGCCAGTCCCTTCAAAGATGTATCCCCCTACATTTTCCTCTGATAATCTGAATACTTCCGGTTGTTTGTCAACTGAAAAGTCATCATTCCATGAAGTATAACCTATATGCTTTTGAGTCATCATCCCCTTCCATTTTCCATTGCTCATAATGTTATTATAGTCTTCACTCAATGCTTTATCACGAGCAAAGCAAGCTTCTACCTTGTCAGCCCAATCATTAGCTTCCGGATTTCCTTCTTCATAAAGTTTATGGTTCATGGCCTGAGCATAATACATCTCATAAAGATTAGACATTGCCTGAACAGGAAATAACAGCAATTGCTTATAAGCATCCTTATATTCAGGAGCAAGTGATAAATATTGACGTAATGCTTCAGCTTCTAAACGTACATAATCATCTGCTACTTGCTTCCATTCCCCTGTTTCAAGATTATAAGTGTCACAATCCAGCATTTCCGCCGTTACACGACCATTATACTTGGTATACAAATTAAGAATCCGAGCTGCTTCCTCAGCCTGCCCTTTACCAAATATTTGTTCACAGAAGCAATAAGGATGTTGCATAAAATTATCAACAGAATAATCATTCGGATTCCATGCCATATCTAAAAATAAAGTAATAGGATACTCCATCGGTTTAAGATCCCCCACATTAAGTATCCAAAGTTTGTCCACTCCGTATTCATAAGTAAGATGAAGCTGCTCCCACATTCCTTGTATTGGAGTCATATTCATCCATTTTGAATTTCGGGGCGCTCCCACATAGTCTACATGATAATACATTCCCCATCCTCCCGGATGCTTACGCTCCTTATCGTTAGGAAGACGACGTACATTGCCCCAATTATCATCACAAAGCAACATTATTACATCTTCAGGAACCCGCATTCCCTTGTCATAATAATCAAGTACCTCTTTATATAAAGCCCATACCTGAGGAGTTTCCTTTGCCGACTTTCCAGTCACATCCTCAATAATTCGACGTTGGTTTTCAACTATAGACTCCATCAGTTTTACATTGGTATCTTCACTCATAGCCTCGTCTCCATCTCCACGCATACCAATAGTAATTATATCTTCAGTATTTTTTACCCTCTCTATACCTTCTCGAAAAAACTGATCTAACACTTTTTTATTCGTCGAATAATTCCATGCACCATATTCATTACGTTTACGGGCCCATTCTTGATGGTTTCGCGCCATAGGTTCATGATGTGATGTGCCAATAATCACCCCCATTTCATTCGCAGTCTTACTATTGAGAGAATCATCCGCATAAAAAGCCCATCCCCACATGGCAGGCCATAAAAAATTTCCCTTAAGGCGAAGAATCAGTTCACAAACCTGGGCATAAAAACGATGATCACCAAAATCTGTTCCATAATATTGCTTTACCCAGCTTGTCAGACAAGGAGCTTCATCATTCAAAAATATACCACGATATTTTACGGCAGGCTCTCCATCTGTATAAATACCTGGTAATATATAAGCTTCTGCCCTCTTTACTACTGGCACATCCATCCACCAATACCAAGGTGACACTCCAAGCTGTTTTGACAACTCATAAATACCGTAAATAGTACCTCTACGGTCACTACCAGCAATTACTAATGCTTTTTTAACTCCATTAAAAGGAGCGTCAACGGTTGTTATAATATATTTCTCATTTTTCCCTTGCAATTGTTTCTTTTCGAGCTTCTCCTTCTGGATAAGTTGCTTAATATACTTTGAATTCAGACTTCCTACGATAATGCAATTCTCATCCGAAATTTCAGTTGTCAACTGAGGCTTCATCCCAAACACCAGACTAAAATCCTCACATAAATTTTCAGCAGCAATATGAATACCTCTTTGATCTTCTTTATCTATAAGGATATTTATTATTTTGTTATCAGATACTAAAGAAAACGCATTACTTTCTTTTTCAAAAACCACAAACCGATTTGCTGAAAATGTATCCAAACATACTATAAGCAAAAGGCAAATTAGACTATGTATTTTCATGGTATAAATTTAAAATCATTTATTTCAAAAAACGACAACAAAGACTCGTAATCAATTCCACATCCAATATTATGAAAATTTCTCTTATCCCCATCTTTTACAAATAACAAAAACAGGAATAAGAGAAACTTTCATGTATAATTTTATTCTTGTGAAATTATCACTCTGAATTTTGTCTATTAAACACTTCTAATTTTGGTATTACAAATGCTTAATTATTTTTCCTGACTCAATTCTTCAGATGGCTCTGCTATAACTTTACCAGCAAGTCCATTAGCAAATCCAGCATACGTCGGTTTACGTTTAAAGCTGCTATCCCATAAACCAGTAGGTTCTCCTGGTCTCCATCCAGAATCAGCCGGACTATCTGTAGCACACCACTGAGTAATACCATATTGCTGTTCCACAGGAATTATCTCAAAATATTTACTGATAATAAACTGATAGAACTCTGCCATTTTCAGTTGTTGCTCATAAGTTACATTCTCAGTCTTGACAGCAGTACCGAAGGCTTTGTCTACAATACCCATATCCAATTCTGAGATTTTGATAAGCTTACCACTTGCAGCTAAAATCTTAAACATATTAACGATTGCATCTTCCTGAGCTTTTTGATCTGCTTCGTTCAAAATATAGCTTACGTGCATCTGGGTTCCAATACCATCAATCTTTGTTACACCATCTGATTCCCATCTTTTAATCCATTCAACCAAGCTCTTTACCTTTTTATTACCATCCCACCAAGACTCAAGATTAAAATCATTGATAAACAACTTCAACTTAGACGGATCGCCTCCATATTCCTTGAAATATTTACGTGCTCTTGATTCAAGAATACGTACATAATCAATATCGCCTAAATAATCAGTCCAATAGAAATTAGTTGTAGGATCTCCATTTTCAGATGACTGCAAATCATAGAAACCATCTCCGTCATTATCTACTCCAGAAACTGTTTCATTTGCCAAATCCCAAGCTGTTACATAACCACCTGTTGCTTCCATCATACCTTTAACCCAGTTATCCAAAGCCCAAGTAAGCGTATCTTTCTTTTCTTCAGGAGTCATTTCAATCACATTTGTCTTTTCTTCATAGAACAAACAAACATCATCAAAATACAAAGTTCCTTCATAATCTCCAACATTAAACAACAAACGAGTTGCATTGTCACCTGTACATGTAGTTGATACTTTCACTTCCTGCCAATCCGTAGTAACAGAAAAAGCCGGGAAATCACCACAACCTACATATCCATTAGGATTCTGGAAACCAGCGACTATAGCTCCATCTTTAGTACCCTTAACCTTCAATCTCAAAAAATAAGTTTTTCCATTTTCAAACGGAGTTGTCTGTTCATAGCACAACTGTTTTTCCCAATTCTGAGCAGCAGAAGGATTCTCAATAACACATGCACCATCTACAACTGATATCTTTAAACCTTCACCCCAACCAGAAATAGGTTCTCCATCAGAAAAATCATGTTCAATAACGGGTACTTCCTTACCGATAGAAGGAGCTACAGTATGTGTAACTTTCAACCATTTAATCCTCACATCTCCATCAAATGTTCCAGGCTGAAAAACTACAAAACTCGATTCAACCGGACAATTTGCAAATTCAACTGAAACCTCCTGCCAATCTTCATTAAATGATACAGTCTGTTCAAGTAAATTCCCCCAATTTCCAAATTGTGCATTAAGAGAACCAGGAGCAGATCCTTGAATGCAAACCGTAAGTTTATAATTTAACCCTACTGACGTAGGAATCTGATCTGCGACAAAATACTGATACCACTCACCTGGATAATGACTAACCATACAACCATCTACAAATTCAGGCGTATACCCCATCACATAGAAAGGGTAATCAGTATATTTCGAATAATCAAAATACGCATCTTGTACCACCTCCATATCTCCTGGATCAACTGTGATTTCTTTATCAGCAATCAACCCATTCAAATAAGTCATATTCTGCTGTGCATGCCAACCTAATGTATGACCGTAAATCGTAATACCTGCAGCTTTGGCTACATCTACAAAATTTGAAACCGTTGAAAAGTTCATCGTACCATCATCGGCTACAACTGAGGCATATTTCATTGCATTGCCTGCAGTCATCTCGTCAAAGTTTGTAGTAACCGCTTCATAAACTACACCTTGCTGAACAAAATCACTTACACTGGCCGCTAATCCCAACTTGAAGTTGGGATTTTTAGCACGGTCCAGATATGATTTCAACACGTCATAATTATTCAAATATTCATATTGAGCAACGCTTGTCGGTTTTTGAACCGAATAGGGCAATAGGGCATCGTCAACACATGATTCTACTACCATCCCTAAGGCTAATACCGGAAGCAATTTCATATATTGTTTCATGTTTTCTTTAATTTAAGGTTATTTATTATATGTAACATCAAACCATTCAGCCTTAACCTGACGATCGCGCATAACCAATGTATCCTTAGTTGCATAGACAGTAGAACCTAAATCCACTGTATAATCCAAATACAAGACGTCACGATCTTTGTTATTAAAGGAATTCTTTTCTCCCTTCTCTACATACTTACCAGAACCTGAAACAGTGCAGCCCGGAGTGTCTGTAGAAAGTGTACATTCATTATTATCATTAAAAGAAAGAATCAAGTTGCAATTTTGATCATTAAGAGTCAAAGCAAAATTAGCATCCTTCAATGAGCGAGTTGTCAATTCGCAAACTTCATCACTTTCAACAGAACCTGTATGACGAACTACTGTATTAGTAGCACCACCTTGAGTTATTTGATCTACCCCACGACGCAAATAAACTGCATCCCACGGATTAACATACTTCACGGCATACAAAATGTAATCTTTCGGCAATACATTCCAGTCTGACTTGTTGCAACGAACAGGATTTTCCACTAAAGGAGAGCCTGACAAAATAGAATCCGCATTATGTACATTTGACATTACCAAAGGAATTACATAAGTAGTTTCTATTGCTTTAGGATCAGCAAAGAAAGCATCAGTCAACTGTACTTCTACTCCCGCACTAATCTGACCTTGAGGTATAGTGATTTGGTCAGAAGAAAGTGTATAATATTCAGCAGGCATAGGAACCACGTCTTCTCCTGTAGAGAACTTCAAGTTGTCACACAAAGAATTTACCACTTCAATATCAACCACAGGCGATGTTTGATTTTCATATACACCACCCATTGTTGCCTTAATCAGACATTTATGTTGATTATCAAGTGTATTGTCAAAAACTTCATCATTACCCAAAACGATAGTACGCACCGGATACTGATAAGCAAAATATACAGTAGTTGTTCCATAGTCAGGGAAAGACCAATCCCCATTCTCACACGAAGAGAAAGAAACCAACGCTAACAGTGAAAACAAATAAAATAGTTTTTTCATTTTTTCAGTCATTAAAAATTATTCCACATAAAATCAATCCCAACCCTTATTCTGTTCCAATGCATCAAATTTCACTACTTCGCTATAAGGAATAGGACCAAACCGCATGAAATCATTATATGTACGGCTTTCAACATTAAATACCTGATAGGTTCCTCCACTAATACGTATTCCCTTTGCCGGTTCGTTCAAATCCATGTTCCAGCGGCGCAAATCCCAAAAACGGAAACCTTCAAAACACAATTCCAAACGACGTTCATTTCGTATTAAATCACGCATTTTAGCCTGATCATTCTTCACACTTTCCAAATAAGGATCATTTCCTGAAGCATCTTTAATTCCGGCACGCTGGCGAATGGCTTTAATAACATCATAAGCAGAATAACCATGTAAACCAGTACCTGTAGGTCCCCATGCCTCATTGGCTGCTTCCGCATAATTCAAATAAATTTCAGTGTAACGGATACGCGGACTATAATGTGGCTGTCCTGTAGTGGTTGTAGAGCTCAAATATACATCTTCACGCAAATGTTTACGCAGATAATAACCTGTACGGGTAGAATAGCCATTTTCTTTATTCAAACCATCATTGTTAGAAGTATTATCTACACTTGTATCAATGGTCTTGCCATCAGTACCCATAACAGTACCATTCACCACAATATAGAGAGCCAGACGTGGATCACGGTTGGCATAAGGATTTTGGTCATCATAACCAGCTTCAGGAGAGTCAATTGGATAACCATTAGCCATCGGGAAAGCATCAACTAAATTCTGAGTCGGATTAATCTGACCGCTACCGTAAAGGCTGGGTGGGAACTGCGCCTGCTCTAATGAATAAGCTGTAGCATCCTTACCATTTCTCCAAAGCATCTCCTGAGGATTAGAACCTCCAGTCAAGCTATTAATTTCATCCGCATTCTTATACCACGTATTTCCCTGAGCTGCCAGACCTGCTACTCCACCAATCAAGTCCAGGATTTCACCATTATAGTCAGCAGCTTCTGCCCATGTTCCTTTGCTACCTTCTGCAAATGCCGGACTGGCAGCTAAAAGTGCAGCTTTTGCACGAAAAGCCAACGCGATACGTCCACTCATACGAGAACGGAAATTGTTACCAAACACAATGTTGTACTGGCTGAAGTTAGCTCCTTCAGAACGATATACTTCCGGAACTTCTGCATCGGAAGAGATATTCTCATAATCAAGCGGTAACAACTCTTCAGCCCGTTGAACATCATCATAAATAGCCTGAATACATTCATCAAATGTGTTTCGCGGATAATTGAAATTAGAAGTTTCATCTTCTAATTCCTCCACAATAGGTACTCCCATCAAACGACCATCCTCTGTGTATCCAGCATGAGCCTGCAACATATAAAAATTAAACATTGCACGCAAACCATAAGCTTCACCTTTCAAACGGTCACAAAACATTTTATTCACAACCGGATCTTTTACCCATGAAACCTGATCAACCTGAGTCAAGAAAAGATTAATGTAATGAATAGCAGCCTTACAAGATCCCCACTGATCCATCGGATTGTTATTTGATGTCCATGAACCAGTAGCCATCTTCAGATAACTGTTACTTGTCTGGTTAGTTACAGCATCATCTGTAGCCACATCATTAAATGACTGTGAATTGTAGGGATTACGAGTATAAGCATTAGCCAAAATTCCTTCTGCATACAAAGGATCTTCAAGGCCATCCGAAACTTGCTTATTATTTTCAATTGCTGGTGTAAATAAATCATCGCATCCCACCAGTAAAAAAGCCGCGACAAAAACTGTCAATATTTTTTTCATAAGAATCTACTTTTATTTTATCAATTTAGAAACCTATCTTGAAACCAATGTTGTAGAAACGAGTCTGAGGAGCTGCTCCTGTATTCAGTTCCAGCTTTTCACGTTCTTTCGATATTGTCAACAAGTTGCTTGCATAAGCATATACTGAGAAACTACGTACAAATGAATTTCCCAACCATTGCTTAGGCAAATCATAAGTCAACTGAAGACGAGACAGATTAAACCGGTTAGTCTTATACATCCAGAAATCAGAATTACGATAGTTGTGATTATCCGTTTGTGTGGTCAAACGTGGATAAGTTGCGGTTTCTGCAGTTTCAGGAGTCCAACGTCCACGTACCACTTCTGAATACTTCTTATCTCCATATACCCAATAATAATCACCACTCATGAAAGCAGAAGCACCCCAATAACCGGTACCTAAAGCAAACAAAGTAAAGTTCTTCCATTTCAATGTAAGGTTCAAACCTACTGTCAACGGAGTTCCTTGCCAGCCATAGCGTTCACCCAAATAAACTTCATCCTTTTCATCGATAATCTTATCACCATTCTGATCTACATATTTCAAATCACCAGGTTTCAACTCACCGAAAGAAGAAGTGATTCCTGAATTCTGAATTTCCTCTTCACTGTTGTAGAAACCTTCAGCCTGTAAGCCCCACATACCATCAGTAGGTTTGCCCTTGCGATAACGATATGCATCTTCATACAGTTCATCTACCTTTGTATTCTCATTGGTATAGTAAGTAGCATTTACTCCCAAGTTAAAATCAACTTCACCCATCTTCTTATTGAAATTCAATGCTAAATCAAAACCTGTACGGGTACTATTGTTATAGTTCACATAAGGAAGCAAAGTACTTTCGGGCCAATAAGACACAAAATAATTCGGATAACTATTAGAAGGTTGAACCAACATTCCTTCAAGGCTATTCTTAAAGAATGATGCATCAAAAGTCAGCATCTTATTCCATAAAGAACCGCGTAATCCTACGCTAATCTCCTTACGCTTGATGAAAGACAGATTTGAATTATTACCGCGTCTAGCTTCTGTTGCATGGCTCTGGTTACCATCAGCCCAACCCCACCAAGCACCATTAGCCTGGTCGTAGCTACTTTGGTACATATAGTAATCATCAATTCCCAAGTCTGTATTTAATACCGAACCTGAAACACTCAGCATTAAATCATCCAGAACCGATGAATCTTCCAGGAAGCTTTCATTGCTTAAACGCCATCCCAAAGTAAGTGAAGGTGAGAAAGCATTACGATTATTTTCCGGAAGACGAGCAGAATGGATTAAAGCTCCTCCAAAACTCATATAATATTTGCTCAAATAATCATAATCAACCTGCAAACCTAAATTGACATTGCTGGTTTTATGATATACGGCACTTTCACCTTGCTGATATCCGGCTGCAATCAACATAGCAGAAATATTGTGACTATCTGCAAATTTGTTGTTATAGTTCAACTGAGCCGAGAATGCCATAGTCTGACGATTCCAGCTATCGGCAATATGCTGAATACCATCGTGTACGTCATCACCATACTTTGTCAAGCCCACAATCAGATCCTGACCGTTCACATTAGCCCATTGAGGTTCATAAGTAGCATAAGTATCACCATAATAGCGATTGTAGGTTGTTGCATAATCTATTGCAAAACGAGTCTGAAAGGAAAGACCTTTCAAAAGCATAGAAAGATCCACATCTACTCCCATGTCAAACTGATATTGACGACTTGTATAGGTATTGACACCAGCCGCATAAAGATTGGCAATTTCATTAGTCTGATCTACTTGTGTACCGCCTAACAGATATTTTCCATCAATTAAGTAACGACTATTATTTACCAGATTCCATGCATCCGTATTATTCTGCATAATATAATCAACAGGAATCAGCGGAGAAATACGGTTAGGTCTCAGTGAAGCTGCAGCTCCCCAGAAATTACCACGGGCACTACGTCCATCATAGAAAGTAGCATTGGCATTCACGTAAGTCTTAACATATTGTCCCAGATTCACATCAATGTTACCACGTACACTAAAGCGAGTTGTACGGTCATCTTTCGCATTACCTACCTTTATCAATGAACCTGTATTATAAAGGTTGATATTGGTATAAAACCGTGCCTTTTCAGAACCACCTGAAATTTCAGCCGTTACATCCGACTGATTGTAAGCCTTTTTCAGATAATCATCAGAATAAAGATTTACATCCGGATAACGATAAGGGTTTATTCCAGAACCATGGTTATAAATATCCACATCACTATATAACGGATCCATGCCATCATTTACACGAGCTTCATTATACAATGTCATGTATTCAGCTGATCCTAAATATTTCGGATAACTTTTCGGAACGAAAAAACCGGTATTACCTCTTACATCAATACGAGTATCTCCTTCCTTTCCACGTTTAGTTGTGATATAAATAACACCTTTGGCAGCACGGCTACCATACAGAACCACAGCAGAAGCACCTTTCAGGAAAGTAATGTCTTTAATTTCAGAAGGCATTACGTTGTTTGCATCACGGGGCACTCCATCTACCAATACCAGATAAGAATCCATTCCCCACAAACTACTTCCGTTCCAGCCACTAACCATGTTCTCCATGCCGTCTAAGCTGTATGTGAAGTAATCCTTTTTCATTAATTCTTCTACATTTACAGAAGAAACTCCTCCTAAAAGGTCTTTTTTGTTCACCTTTCTATAAGCAACCTGTACTAACTCCTCTTCAGCAACAGATAAAGAATCTGAACTGGCATCCAACAATTCTGACGGCAAATTTTGAGCGCCGACATACAATGAAGAAGTTGCAAGTGCCGCACATAAAACAGACTTTATTCGTATGTTTTTCATTTTAATTCCTTTTTAATTAGCATTCAAAATTCTCAAGAGCATTACCAACCGGGATTCTGATATAATTCCGGATAAATATTCACATCAGAAACCTTCAAAGGCAACCAATAATGTTTCTCAGAGAAATTACGAGTTACAATCACCTCTTCTCTGAAATTAGAAACACGACTTTGAGTCGGATCTTCCTTATCCAGTTCCACGCGATCAAATTCCTGAGAAGTTTTAATAGTATAAGGATACTCAGTTAATAGTAACCAACGACGCAAATCATTGAAGCGATGTCCTTCATAAGCTAATTCTACGGCACGTTCACGTCGTAACTCGCTCATAAATCCGTCTAATGAGCCGGCGTATTTACTAGCAACATCATCTACACCCGCACGTTCACGAATCTTATTTACAGCATCGACAGCAGTCAAAGAGAAACCGTCAGCTTTTGCAGATGGACCTCCATAACCATTGGCTACAGCTTCAGCATACATTAAATAAATATCAGACAAACGCATCCAACTTACTTGAATAGTCAAAGCATCACCATAATCGCGAAAGCCTTCATCAAAACCATTCACTACAAGTGGAGTAAACTTATGCAGCAAGTATCCGGTACGACTTTCATTTTTTACATCACGATAATTACCTCCAGTATAAAGATTGGCATACTGAATTTGTTTATCCTTTTGCTCTGAAGTAAATTTAGCAGTATTCTGAATTACCTGCAATCCATCATAAGTAATGTCGGCATAGAAACGAGGATCACGATCACGCCAAGGATGTTCTTTATCAAAATGAGCATCCGGGTCATTCAGCGGCAGACCGTTTTTCATACCATAATAATTTACATAATTGGCCGTCGGTGAGAAAACAACACCATTTGTTTCATTTGCCAAAGTAGAAGGAACATATTGAGGACCCAAACACCAGCCTGATCCCATCCACCAGTCGTACATCGGAGTCTGGAAAATAGCTTCAGTAGAACCTGGGTTCTTGCTATTCTGTTTAAATGTATAGAATATATCGGTATAATGTTCAAAGTCAACCAATGCATATTGGGTTTGTCCTTTTTCTACCAGGTTCAACAATTCTGCAAAAGCATCAGCAGCCTTCTTGCAGTAATCCGCATTATAACTTCTGCTATTCTGAGACTCATAGTTCATCAATGGACTACCAGCCCACAAATAGTTCTTTCCTAAATAGCCCAGAGCCATAATCTTATTGATACGCTGCTGGTTATTTCCATATGTAGCCTTACCAGTAGTAGTATCATCCCAATCAATAGGTAACAGATCTGCTGCACGACGGAAATCTTCGGCTGCACGGTCGGCACATTCCTGATAGCTCAAACGTGGGTTACGCAATGGTTCAGAAGAAGATGGTACAGAATCAATATAAGGTAAACCACCGAAATACTGCATCAATTCAAAATGGAACCATCCGCGGAAGAAATAAAGCTGGCCTAATATCAAGTCACGCTGCTCTTCTGTGGCTTCCACCAGTTTATCAATATTCTCAAGTCCTAAATTACATTTACGAATACCATACCATGCCAATGGCCATAAAGATTTTTGCATACGGTCAGTAGAGTTAGCCACCGTATTGCTACGGTCCATCCAGCCACATTGCCAGCCATCATAGCTTGACTGCCAGCCCCAGAAATCTCCCATATCAACCTTGTATCCCATATGATAGTCGATACTAAAAGAGATAAGTTCATCTTCTCCCCAGTTGAATGAGTTGTTCCAGTAGCCATGTGCAAAATCAGGAATACAGTAATACAGTTCTTCCGTAAAACCCTGGAAATTCCGGAAATTTTTAAAAGCATCCTCAGGGTTCACACTACTTTCAGGTGCTTTGTCAAGATAATCTTCACAAGAAGTCATTCCTACACAGCACAATGAAAGAAGTCCCCCATAGAATAATGTACGTATATTGTTTCTTTTCATTTGACTTTTCATTTTATAATGTGAATTTTAAACCGAAATTAATACGTTTCACCGTAGGATAAGCACCCTGAGAAGCCCAACCTGTTCCTGCAAAATTTGATTCACGGTCATCAGGCATACGAGTCCATACCCAAAGGTTATTACCATTAACATAAAGTTTCAAATTAGAAAGTCCTAAACTCTTGATCCAACCGCTAGTAAAGGTGTAAGACAATTCTATATTCTTCAAACGAATGTATGAACCATCATAGAAATAACGAGCTGCATCATAATAACTGTTAGTCGTAGAACCAAAACGTGGCATCGGTACATCTGGATTTGGATTATATTTACTCCAACGAGAACCTTCATCATAGGCAATCAACTGTTTCTGACCAAATGTAGAGAATACTACCTGACGAGTTACGTTATTTACACCATAGAACTGAACGAAGAAGCTCCATCCCTTATAATCAAAACCTAATGAAGCACTGTATGTATTCTGAGGACTGCTAGAATATCCATAAGGAATCTGGTCGTAAGAGTTAATAACTCCATCACCATTATAGTCAAGGATATAGTAAGTTCCAGGCAATTTCTGATCATCATTTGACTCAAATGCTGTACTTCCGTAAATATCATCCATAGTCTGTGTATAACCATGGTCTACATAAGTATGAGTCTGACCAATTGACTTTCCGGCATCCTTCTGGTAGTCGGGTAACAATTCTGGATCATCAGCTTCAATAATTTCATTCACGGCATGAGTCATATTCATATTAGCCCATAAATGCAAACTATTTCTCAGAGTCTTGTTAATACGAAGTTCCAGTTCATAACCACGGTTTTTAACTTTACCCATGTTTACCCAAGGTGCACTTACAATACCTCCAAAATAAGAAGGCATAGCACGATCCGAACCGCTAATAAGAATATCCGAACGTTTATCTCTAAAAATTTCAATATTACCAGCAAACAATCCGTCTAAGAATGAATAATCAATACCAAAGTTAAATTTACGAACAACTTCCCAATGAATATCCATATTACCTACAGTCTTCTGACGATAAAAAGTATAAGGACTTGCTACATTATACAAACCAGTTGCAATGTTGCCTCCTGTTTCCCACTGATCCATATAAAGCCAACGACGGGTTGTATCCCATTCGTCACCGATTACGTCATTACCGATTTCACCGTAAGAAGCTCTCAGCTTCAACATATCAAGGAACTTGATTTTCTTCATGAACTTTTCTTCACTCAGCATCCAGCCAATGGCACCTGAGTTAAAGAATACAAAACGATTATCAGCACTAAACTTATCAGAACCATTATATGCACCGTTATATTCCAAGAAATACTTATTGGCATAGTTATAGGTAACACGGAAAGCCCAGTCCTCACGATAATTAGGAACAATACTACCTTTCGCACGCTCCTGACGGCTGAATAATCCCATAGCACCTACCGTATGATTACCAAATGTATTATTATAATCAATCTGGGCAGAATAATAGAGATGACGTTCCGTAGCATTATTATCGATAGCACCACCTTCAGCAATCCAGTTAACTTGTTCATGGAAATCAAAGTTATGACTACCCTGGCTTGGATTATAGCTGACTGCACCCGTTTCTGGATTAATGTATTTGTACAACGCCTGATCAGTTGAGTTTACACCACGGTTCTGTTCGTAAAATACATTGTCCCATGAAATAGAAGCTTTGGCACTTAAACCTTTTAGAATAAAGTCCAGTTTCTGTTCCAATGTAAAGTCAGTTGTCAAACGAGTAGTTGTACGTGTATTCTGTCCGGCCAAGGCCAATTGAGCAACTGAGTTATTGGCATTATTTATCGGGTCATATCCCCATGTACCATCTGAATATTGAGGATAAAATACATTAGGAGGTGTACTATAAGCACTACCCCAGATATTATATTCATAATCAGTACGAGGTCCTTGTTTTACCCCATGTGAACCTGAAAGGTTTGTCTTTAACAATGTTGTCTTGGTAAGCTGGAAGTCAAGGTTACTACGCATATTCACACGGTTATAACCATAAGTAGTCTGATAACCACGTCCATTATCATATTCCTTAAACAAGTCACCTTCGTGCTGATAGTCAATGGCTGCATAATATTTTACAAAACGTGTACCACCACTCACACTGACATTGGCATTTTCAGAAAATGCATAATCCTTAAACATCCAATCTGCCCAGTCAATATTAGGATAGCGTTCTGCTTCTGCCTGATTTGCAGGATTACGATATTTATTCATTTGTTCCTGTGACATCATGTACATCCAAGAATCAGGAGTCAAACCTAATTCATATTCTACTGCATCATTACGCAATTGGAATGCATCGTATGAATCAAGTTTGTTAGGCAGTTTTGAAGGCATCTTTAATGCCATGCTACCACCTGCATTAATAGTCGCTTTACCTTCCTTACCACGTTTAGTAGTAATCAAGATTACACCGTTAGCACCCTTTACACCATAGACAGCAGTTGCTGACGCATCTTTCAACACTGAAATAGATTCTACAGAGTTTACATCGATACCTGACATCGGACGTTCAATTCCATCGACCAAAATCAACGGAGCGCTATTGTTCCATGAACTTGCACCACGAATGACAATTTGCGGATCTTCCTCACCCGGCATGCCTGTTGAAGCTGTAGTAACAACACCCGGCAAATTACCAGTCAGTGCAGACCCCAAATCAGAAACTCCACCGGCACGTTCCAGTACTTTTGAAGAAGTCTGCGTAATAGCTCCAACGACAGATGCTTTTTTCTGTTGTCCATAACCTACTACTACAACCTCGTCCAAAACTTCTGTATCTTCACGCAGCACGACTACAATCATCGTTCTTCCGTTAACCTTTACATCTTGTGGAGTCATTCCCAAATAAGAGACTGTCAAGACTGAATTTCTATTGGGAACTTCAAGGGTAAAATTACCATCAAAATCGGCAACTGTTCCTACATTCGTATTACCTTTTAATACGATTGCTGCACCAATCAAAGGTTCATCATTTGCATCAAGCACCTTTCCTTTCACTACAACACCATTCTGAGCCATTAAAGAAACGCTACAGAAAAAAAGAAGTAAAAAGAAAATACGGCTTCGCGTGAGAAATAGCTTCTGGTTAGAAGAACTATTCTCGAGAAACTTTTGTCTTATGTTTTTCATTATACCAAATAATTAAAAATAAAAAAATTACAAAGAGTTACCTAATAGTATCCTTTCGTTATCCTCCGTCTTTTTTATTAACAACCATACGCATTTCATTTAAGATTACACAATTATAAATCATTTAACACAATGCAAATGTAAATCTTAATAAATAAAACAAATTATACCACATTACCAACACCTATATTACATGTTACATCATTATCCCGTGTGTAACATTTTCTTTATTCTACGATACATTTAGGCTGTACAACATAAAAAGAAGGGCCCTATCTTTTACAAAACCTTAAATTCTATACATAAACGTAACTTTGTGTTACATATCAAACACAAAGGCGCTCGGCTCCAAACGCAAGTACATTTCGATTAAAACGCCTTTGCGTTTCAACTAAAACGCAAGTGCATTTAAAACAAAACGCAAGGACGTTTGATTTGAAACGTCCTTGCGTTTGAAGTGTACTGAAAATAGTTGTCAGTTTGAATATTAATTCCTGACTAAGTTGACAGGTTAAACATTATATTCCTAAAAAGGTTGTCAGTTCTGCAAAACTACAACAAAAACTCAATATCCGTATATTTTCTCCCTAAAAACTCATC
>OHAI01000839.1_pt1 | contig 24410 bp, 16 predicted proteins | sample 1577091 | NCBI WGS metagenome assembly OHAI01 (sample SAMEA3541548, study PRJEB24748) | human gut metagenome | biome: human gut; feature: human-associated habitat; material: faeces | place: China | collected 2012
AAATCACCCCATCTGTTAGATAGTATATCACACTGTCTAACAAATGGGGTGCTGTGCAATAATCTCTCCTGGTTTTTCCTGTTCCTGAACGCAAAGGGTCTCCCGCCGAATGGCGGGAGACCCTTTCTCATTTTATCGGCTTATTTACCGGTCTTTTCACACAGATTCTGCATGATAACAGCTACCTGTGCACGGGTGGCCGTGCCCTGCGGGTCAAAACGGTTGCCCGATTTGCCGCTCAGCAGACCAGCCTTCTGCATTCTGGTTACAGCGTCCTTCGCATAAGCGCGGATGCTTGCGCTGTCGGCAAATGCAGCTGCACTGCCGGTTTCCTCTACCTTGGTGCCGGTGGCGGTCAGGTAATTGTCCATGATAACCGCAGCCTGCTCACGGGTGATGAGCGCATTCGGATTGAAATACGAAGCGTCCACGCCGGAAACGATCTTATTGGCTGCTGCCCAGTTGACGTATGCGTTGTAGTACATTTTGCTGTCTACGTCGGCAAACTGGCTCTGGGTGTTGTACGCGGAGATATCTGCGCCTGCCATACGGCCAAGCACGGTGACAAACATGCCGCGGGTCATGCCCTCGTTCGGGGAGAAGGTGGTTGCGGTCGTGCCGTTGAACAGCGCCTTATCGGTCACATATTCGATGGCATCCTTTGCCCAGTGGCCCGCGATGTCGGTAAAGGTGCTTACCGTACCCTCAACGACCTTAACATTCTTGCCCACGGTGCCGTAGTCGTCGTAATCCACAGAGTAATCGTTGAATACATCATCGGATTCGTAGCCTACTGCATCGGTGAAGGTGCCCTCGTTCCAGTCTGCCAGCGTTGCCCAGGTATTGGTATTGCCGGCCTTGATGGAATACGAGTTGATAACCGGAATATCGGTGGACTTCTCTGCAACAGAAGAGTTCAGTACGGTAGTAACGCGAACATACTTTGCACTGCCCAGTGCGGAAATATCAACCGTGTTCTTGCCGTTCTTCAGCTCTGCGGACTGGGAAGCCTTTACGGTCTTGCCGTCGTCCGAGGTCTCAACGGTTGCGGTTGCAGAAGCCGCGCCGGTAATCTCTGCGTTATAGGTAAACTGTGCTGCACTGCCGGTCATTGCGCGCCACTCGGTGGTGTGCGTGCCCTTGGTGACGATATTCTCCGGTGCGTAATCCAGCCATACGACCAGCTTGTCGCTTTCCGGACCCTTTGCAGTCGGATTTGCGTAAATCTGCTTGTTCTCCTCTGCGGTCAGCTTGGTGGTATAGAAGCGGAGCTGACCGATGTCACCTGTCAGCATGGTGTGCGTCTTGCCGCGGCCGCGGCCTGTCAGCAGATGACGGTGGAATGCAAAGCCGGAGTACATGGACTTGCCTTCCCAGTTGCGGATCTCAGAATCAAAATTCGGTGCATCGGTGTGACCGCTTGCCTTGGTATCCTCGTAGCTGTCGCCGCCGGTTGCACGGTCAAAGCCGCCGGTGTACTGTACCCACTTGCCGAGGGTAACGCCGCCGCCCATATTCTCGTCGTCGTTCCAGAAGTACTCGCCGTTATCGTTGTTAAAGCCAATGCCATAGGTAACCATGCCGGTCTTGCGGACTGCCATGCGGAACAGGTAGTTGGTGCCGTAGCTGATGGAAGCGCCCTTCATCAGCAGCGGGTTGTGGTCCCACTCATCGCCCGTTGCCAGACGGTCGATGTTTGCCCAAACCATGCCGGTAACGCCGTTGTCTACCACATAGTTCTTGTTATCCGGAATTTCCACATAATCGTCCACGCCGTCCAGAGACAGACCCCAGCCGCCGTTGTACTTAACGAGCGTCGGATTGCCGCGGATGATGCCGTCGTTGCCCTTGCCGGACTTATCCTTTACGATCGGGGTGCCCTGCATGGAGCCGAGCACGGCAACGGTCTTCTCTGCCGAGTTGCCGACCTTGACGGTATAGCTGCCGCCTGCCGGTGCCTTGTAGGCAAACTCAACCGTGCGGGTCTCGCCTGCCTTAAGCGCAGTCTTCTGCGAGGTAACGGCTGCGCCGTTGATGTACAGCACTGCCTCTGCGGTGCCGTCCTCATTGCCGATGTTCTGCACATCCGCCTTGGCGTAGATGACATCGCTGGTCGGCTCGCTTACTGTGCCGCCGCCGAGCTGCAGGCGCAGGTTGCTGTAGGTGTAGGTTGCCTTGCGGAAGGTAACATTGACAGTCTTGGTGTAGCTGTCCAGCTTGAGGGTATGCGTGCCGAGTGCAGAAAGCGTCAGCGGTGCGCTCAGCGTTGCGGACTCGCCGGGATTCAGACCGACAACACGCTCCTTGCCGCTCTTGCCGAACTCATACAGCCAACGGTCGGTGCCGTTGTCCTTGACACACATGGAGGCGGTCGCCAGACCCTTGCCGACATTGGTCACCTTTGCGGATACCGTAACAGTGCCGTTGGACTGAACGGTGTCCGGGGTGATGGAAATATCGCTGTACGCCAGCTTGGTGCCGTCCTTGGACAGCGTAACCGTCTCAAATACCTTCTCGCCGTCGCTGCTCAGACCCAGGTTCTTATAGGTCAGCAGACCGTCCTTGACGGTTACTTCGAGCATATCGCCCTTGCCGGTTGCAAGCAGGTTGGGATAGTTGTCGTTTAGGCGCTGATCCGGCTTGCCGGTGTCGATCTTGCCGTCGCCGATGCGGGCATCGCCCTGGGTTACATACAGGGTATCCGCGCCGCGCTTCGGATCAGCAGAAGCATAGCGGGAATACAGATGGGTATGGCCGCTGAACATGATATTCACGTTGCCGTTCTCCACGATGGAAGGAACGTACTTGCGGGTCAGGTCATCCTCGAACGGATGGTGCATGGTAACAACGCGGAAGTCAGCCTTCTTGGCATCGTCGGTTGCAAGATCGGCCTTGAGCCAGTCGAGCGACTCGTTTACAACGGCCTTGGTTGCCGCATCTGCCTCGCCGCCGCCCGCAGTGGAGTTCAGCTCGAACAGGGACCACGGGTTGCTGTCCAGCATATCGAAATGCACCGGACCGCAGTCAAACGCTACGTTGCGTCCGGTCTCGTTGGACTTATACTGCTCCTTCTGCACCTTGGTGACATACTCATCAAAGTAGGCACCGTAATCGTGGTTGCCGCTGTTGTAGATAACCGGCACATTGTGCAGGAACGAGCCGACATTCTGGAACCAGTACGGGAACTGATCCTTCTGAGAGCCGGTGCCCTCTACCATATCGCCGGTATGCAGGATAAAGTCCGGATCGAACTGTGCGATCACATCGGAAACCTTGGTTGCCGTTTCAAAGCGATGGCTGTCGCTGACAACCACAAAGCGGATCTCATCCGAATTTTCGGGCAGCGTGCGGAAGTGACCTTCCACAGTCTGTCCGTCCTCGGTCTCAACCTTGTAGGTATAGGTCGTACCCGGAGTCAGATCGGTCAGGCGGGCACGATACATGTGCATGCTCTCACCCTTAAACTTTTCGCCCTCCTCTACCGGAACCTCGAGCGTTTTCTTGTCCGCATCGCTCGTACCGTAGGTAATGGTGGACTTCATCGGTTTATCCAGTTCCCAAACGACAACCATGCCGTTTGTTTTCGGGGTCATCAGGTACGGACCCGTCAGGAAGGAGCCGGTATCCGTCCTTCCGATTGCGAAAGCAGTGCTCGGCACCAGTGTTGCCAGCATCACGGCCGACAGCACACCGCTGAGCAGCCGCCGCATACGCGAAGATTTTTTAGCCATTTTCTTTTCTCCTTTCTCTTCACGGTACGGCTGCCGCCATACCGCCGCGTCTATGTTAAACCTTTTAAGCCAAGGTTCGCGCGCTGTAAATATGCGTGTCGAAGTACGAAATCAGCCGCGTGCGGTTCTCGCCTGCCCACTCCAGATCGTAGGTGATGAGCTTGACCTCGTCCAGCGGCGGCAGTCCGTCCGCTGCGCGGGCGGTGCTGTTTGCCGGAAGGCGGCAGCTTTTCGCTTCGATATAGCATTCCTCTCCGCGGGAAGAGGTCAGCCAGTCGATAAAGGTGCGGGCGTTTTCGCGCTCCTGCTCCGGTGCACCACGCACAAGCGCGCACGCGCCGATCTCATAGCCGGTGCCGTCTGCCGGACTGCGCACCTCAATGGGATAGCCATCCAGCGCCGCGCGGAAGGCGTCATGCGAGAACACGATACCGACGGCGTATTCGCCGTTTTTTACCCGCTCTGCCGGCTCCACACCCGAACGGGTGTACAAACCGACGTTTTGGTCTAATTTTTGAAGATACTCCCATGCCTTGTCCTCGCCGCGCATCTGCACAAGCGTTGCCAGCGTGGTATACGAGGTACCCGAGCTTTTCGGAGTTGCCATCACAATCTGCCCTGCCAGTGCAGGCGACAGCAGATCGTCCCAGCAGGTCGGCATCGGCGTTCCCGTCCGTGCAAACCAGTCGGTGTTGCAGGCGAAGCACAGCGTGCCGATGTAGATCGGATTCCACACGCCCTGCTCATCCTGATAGGCTTCGGGCACATCGGTCAGCTCGAGACTTTGATACGCCTCCAGCAGACCGGCCTCTCGCAGCTGAATATAGTTATCCGCCGAGCCGCCCAGCAGCACAGAAGCCTGCGGGTTGTCCCGCTCCTGCTCGAGCCGCGCGGTCATTTCTCCGGCAGGAAGATGAATACAGTCCACGGTGATGCCGGTATCCTTGCGGAAGGCACTGCAGTACAGCAGCGTTTCCGACTCCGGCAGCGGACTGTAAACGGTAAGATGGTCATATTTCGGTGTTTCTGTCTCCTCCTCCATCGCATGATCGTGCTCCTGCGGTGAGGGATCGTTCTGCTGCTGACCCGTACAGCCGCAGAGCAGTCCGGTCAGCAGCAGAACAACAGGAAGAAAACATATTTTTTTCATAGCTTCCACCTCGATACAAAAGGCGGGCAGCTTTTCTCTGCCCCTATACTATAACAGTTTAAGCGGCTTCGCTCTACCGTCCATCATCCGATAAAATTTTACCATTCAAGAAGGCCGTTCCTGAACGGTGAATTTCTTACGATATTATTTTAGGCAGTACCGCATAATTAAGCAAGAGCGATTTGCGAGTAAATTTTACGGACTGACGAGGCGTGGTTTTGCGGTAATACTTGATGTATTACCGCAAAATCACAACAAAGTCAGGGCACAAAATTTCCGCAAAGCGCCGCAGCTTTAATTGTGCGGTATTGCCTCATCTCTCTTCCGACCGGCTGCGGTACTCGCGTGGCGAAACGCCGACGTGCTTTTTGAACAGATAGCTGAAATAGTGCGAATCCTGATAACCGACGTCGAACGCAATATCGCTCATGCGGCTGTTGCCCTCGGTCAGCAGATGCTTTGCCGCCTCGATGCGGACAGCGGTCAGATATTCGACAAAGGTCTGACCGGTCTCCTGCGAAAACACGGTGGAAAAATGGTTCGGACTAAAGCCGACCTCTGCCGCCACCATGTGCAGTGAAATACCGCTGTCCGCATAATTTTCGCGGATAAACTCCTTTGCACGGCTGATTTCCGCGCTGTATCGCACATTCTGATGGCGATAACACAGACGAGTCATGCGGCCGAGCACCTCGGCGGCACAGGCCTTTGTGCCCTCGAGCGTCGCCGCCTGACTGAACACCGCCTGCGGATCCTCCGGAGGCGGAATGCTGCCTGCCTGCACCTCATCAGCCAGCTGAGAGGCTGTGACGAGCAGGTTCATCAGCAGATAATACCTGTACAGCACGCTCTGCATGTCCTGTGCCGCAGAGTCGCCGAAATAACCCTCGACAATACGCGGCACGTCCTCGGGAGCGGCATGCCGCAGCTTGTCCGCCAGTGAGCCGCCCGCCGAGAAATCGAACTCATGCTGCACACCGGCAAAGTCCGTGCTGCCGAATACGCCGTTGTCCGCACACGCGGAGGCCTGCAGCAGCGTATCCTTCGCTGTACGGTAGCTTTCCGGCAGGGCGCTGACACGGGAGACTGGTGCGCCGATCGCGCACAGCGCGTTCCAGCCCAGCACCTGACAAAGCTCGTGCCGCAGGTTCTGACAGAACTCGTAGGCGGTTTCGCGCACAGCTTCCTCGGTCTCTCCGCGCAGCAGGAGCACCAGCCGGCGGCTGCCGCGGAAAAAGGCGCAGACCTCGCTTTCCTCGCCGCACAAACGCTCGGTCAGCGCGCGCACCTGCTCCTGCACGGCATTTTCCGGCAGACGCACGATGCACACCAGATACTGCTTTGCTGTCAGCAGCAGCCCCCAGCGTTCTCCCTGTACAGCCGCCTCTGCAGTCGGTACGCTGCCCGAGAGCAGGTCGTTGAGAAAATGCTCACGCAGTACGTCCTCCTCGCGCTCACTGCGGCTGTTTACGCCTGCCGAGCGAAGCTGCTGCTGCTCCTGCTCAATCTGCTCGGCAACCTGTCCGAGCGTTTCGAGCAGCTGCGCCGAGCTGACCGGCTTGAGCAGATACGCATCCGCGTGCAGCGAAACCGCCTTCTGTGCATACTCAAATTCATCGTGTCCGCTGAGGAACACAATACGCAGCCATGGCATGGTGCGCCGTACAACCTTTGCCAGCTCCAGACCATCCATAAACGGCATGCGGATGTCCGTAATGAGCACATCCGGCTTCATTTCCATCAGCATAGGCAGTGCCATTTCGCCGTCCGGCGCTTCACCTGCAAATAGAAAGCGTCCCTGCTCTTTTTCAATGCAGTTGCGGATGCCGTCCCGGATGATCTCCTCATCATCCGCAATGAATACACGCATCATAGCGTTTTCCCCTCCTGTTCGTCCGGTACGGTGAAGCTGATGCGTGTGCCGTGCCGGTATTCACTCTCGATCGTCAGTCCGCAGCCGTAATACAGCCGCAGACGCTGTTCCACATTGCGCAGACCGTAGCCGCCCTTGCCGTCCGGGTCAAGCGGTGCGCCGTTCTGCAGCGAGGCCCGTACCTCGGCAAGACGCTCGGGTGTCATGCCCATGCCGTTGTCCTCCACGGCGAAGTACATGCCGCCTGCCTGCCTGCGGCCGGTCACGGTAATCTGTCCTCTGCCGCGCCTGCGCTTAATGCCGTGATAAATCGCGTTTTCAACCAGCGGCTGCAGCACGATTTTCAGCATATACCGCTCGTGCAGCGCGGGATCAATATCAATCGTATACCGCATGATGCTGCCGTACCGCACCGACTGAATCTGCAGATAGTTTGCAACGTGCTGTTCCTCGCGCTCGACCGTGATGTAATCCGCGCCGCGGCTGAGCGAGATGCGCAGAAAGCCGGTGAACGCCATCGTCATCTCGACGACCTCGCTGTTGCGGCCCTCTTCGGCCAGCCAGACGATGGTTTCCAGCGTATTGTACATGAAATGCGGCGTAATCTGCGCCTGCAGCGCCCGCAGTTCGGCTTTTTTAATGGTCTTTTCCTGCTCGACCCGCTCATGAATGAGCGCACCCAGCTGCTCCGCCATTGTATTGAGATCGCGTGTCAGCAGATGCAGCTCGTCGATCTCGGTCGGCGGGACGCGCTCGGTCAGCTCACCGGCGGCAATGCGGTTGGCAAACTGCTCCAGCTGCCGCAACGACGCGCCGATCGCGCCTTCAAGATTGTCGGATGCCCGAATAGTCAGCCAGACCATCACGCCGACCAGCACAATGAGTGCAAGCGCTGCCGCACCCAGTCCGTGCTGAATGCGGGCGTTGAAACGGCCCATGCGGGCGATCTCATTCTCGATATAGCGGTCAAGCATGCTGCCCGCCAGATGGCCGACGCTGTGAATCTCGCGGTACAGCGATTCGTTGCGGCTGACCGCGGCACCGGCGTCCATCTGCGTTTCCAGCTGATCAACGTAGCTGTCGATCGTGCGGATGGCGCGCAGCGCCGCGTTGAGATACTGTGCCTCGTCCTCTCCGGCACTGTCCAGCATGTCGTTCAGCTCGTGCAGAGCGCTGTCAATCAGCATCCGCTGCCGTCCATCCTCGAAGGAAATGCGGCCGGAAACCACGTTCCACACCTCATCCGGCAGGTCCTGCACCAGCACAGTACGAACCTCGGAGGCACGGGTCGTCAATGCAATATCCGCGCCATAGCGCTGTGTCAGCACAACCAGCAGACCTGCCAGCACGCACACCGGTAAAATCATGCAGACTACACTGCGCAGCAGCGACCGCCGCAGCAAGCCGTGCAGGCTGTGATGGGTTTTACGCATCGGCCGTTCCCTCCTCCGTCAGCACGGCGGTATCCGCCAGAGCGATATAGGGCTTCCACGGTGCCTTCGCAATCTGCTGGGCTGCGTCTGCGGTCAGTTCAGCCAGCTGCGTATCATCCAGTGCGCCGATTACGGCAACCTCCCCTTTTTTCTGCAGCGCGCGCAGCTCTGCACCGCCGCCAAACGCACAAATCAGCACATCCTTGCCCGGTTTACGGCCGTGGCTGTGCAGATAATCCACTGCACCGAGCGCCATGGCGTCATTCTGGGCGAAAATGTAGCCGATTTCGTCCAGATGGTCCTCCATCTCCTCCAGTATTTCGCAGCCGCGCGAGCGCATGCCGTCGCCGCACAGGCTGTAGGTTACGGTCAATCCTTGTTCCTCCAGCGATGCGCGGCAGCCGCGTGCAATCTCTCTTGCGTCCGAAGCATTTACCGTGCCGTAAAGCTCCAGTACACCGTCCCGCGGCATGCGCTGCTGCAGAAGCGCATCCGCTGCCTGCTCGGCGAGCGACGCATAATCAAATCCAATATGCTGCAGCGGCACATCATCCACGCCGCGTATCGCGCGGTCTATCGACAGCAGCGGCACGGAGGCGGATTTTGCTTCACGCAGCACGTTGTCCCAGCCGCTTTCCACCAGCGGCGTAAATGCGATCGCGTCCACCTGATACACGATCAGCGCACGCACGGCTTCAATCTGTGCCTCCTGCGTGCGCTCGACCGGCATTTCCAGCACTTTGAAGCCATGTTCCTCCGCCGCATGTACAAGCGCTTCGGACTGCGCTTCGCGCCGGTCATCCTCTGCCGCCGTGGTGACAATGCCGAGCACCGGCACATGGGCATTCTCTTTTTCCGGCTGTGCCAATCCCTGCAGCAGCCGCAGCATCACAACTGTGCAGAGCAGCAGCAATGCCGCCCCTTTCCATCGTTTCATGGTTTTCTCTCCGTTTCTCTTTCTCTCCTGAATGATTTAATCATATCACACTTTGGAGGAATGAGCCAAATGTATTTAACCATAGTATAAAAACTATCCAAATAAGCGCCTATGATATTGTGCATATTCCCTCACTTAGACAGAGAAATATCTTCCGGCGCAGTCGGATCTACTTGCATTGGCTGTTGATATGCGGTATAATATGATTACACAAGGAAAGACAAAAGGAGCGCAGATTGCAAACATCTGCGCTCCTTTTGCACCTGTATTACCGTTCTTCTTTTTCTGTCGGAATCTCCGTCTGCTCGGCTTCACGTGCCTTCCTGCGCCGACGGCGCAGGACCGCAACAGTGCCGCCTCCGGCAGCAGCCAGCAGGATCACCGGCCAGAACATCACCGCACCGACGATGAGCGCTCGAACCGCGTCAACCAGACCGCGTGTTCCGGTCTTAGCCGCCTGCGTGAGCTGTGCGCCGAAGCCGCTGCCTTCTGGCGTTGCGGTCAGCGTCTGCACCTCTTCCAGATCCACATAGAAGGTCGAAAATCCGACCAGATCATCGTAATGGCGCTTAGAGCCGGTCAGCGAGTCGATCTCGTATTCACAGTCGGCCAGCGCGTTCTCGAGCGAGATGATATCCTCCATCTTATCCGCCTGATCGAGCAGCGCCAGCAGCCGCTCGTGCTTGGTGGTCAGCGTTGCCAGACGGGTTTCGATATCGGTATACTGCTCGGTCACGTCCTCGCTCGAACGCGAGCTGTACACCACATGCACGCTGCTGCCGAGCTGCTCGTAAAACGCCTCAAACTTCTCCTGCGGAATGCGCAGGACATAGCTTGCATGCCGGCTGCCCGCATCGCCAGAAAGACTGCTCGATTCAAGATAGCCGCCTGCATCCGCTGCCATTTTCTCAATATCTGCAGAGGCTTTGTCGAAATCCTGCGTTTCGAGCGTCAGATTAGCGTTCAAAATCAGCTTGGCATTCTTTCTCACCGCAGAAAAGTCCGCACCGCTCTCAGCGGTATCTGCCGACGCCTCCTCGGTCCAGCCGTTCGCGGCATCCGGCATACTGCCGCTGTCACCGGCTGCCGCCGATGCCGAATTGCCGACGCTTGCTCCGCAGGCAGAAAGCAGCAGCAAAAGTGCAAGGAACAGGGGAAATAATCGTTTTTTCATAACAGACACCTCGTTTCTTGAGCGGTACGGCGCACGGCCGCTGTATTTTCTCTTGTTACTTAATTAGACGAGATGCCGTGCGATTTGGTTCCCTCTGTTCTGTATATCAATCAAACAATTTTTAATACCGCATTCTATTGAAATCGCGGTCGATTTTGCGTCTTTCTCTTGCAACCCTGTCGTTCTTCACCTATAATAAATAATATAATAAACAAATAAATATTCAGCAAACCAGTAAACAAATAAATATTCAGCAAACCAGGCGAAAGCCTGCGGCGCAAAGCTAAGAAGCCGCTTCCGCAATGACTGCGAAACCGACTTCACAGGGCCTGTAAAATGGCAGCCAGCTGCCTCGTTTGAGATGCACAGATGCATTACCGATGCAGCAGTGCATCTTTTTTCTTTTACAGAGAAATGCCGGACGCATTCCGGCTTACGGAGGGGTATATGAACAAAATTACAACCAGACTGAAACGGTACAGCTGTCTGCTGCTGTGCCTCTGCCTGCTTATGCCGCTGCTGCAGGGCACAGCCGCCGCTGTGCAGGATTCCTCTGTCGTGCGAGTTGCATGGTATCCGGATTCCGCCTACAACATCACCTGCGAAAACGGCGAACGCAGCGGCTATGGCTACGAATATCAGCAGTCCGTCGCCGCATATACCGGCTGGACTTATCATTACATCGAAGCAAACTGGCCGGATTCACTGAACATGCTGCAAAAGGGCGAAATCGACCTGATGGCCGGCGTATCCTACGCCGAGGGCCGTGCCCAGACCATGCTGTTTTCCGATCTGCCGATGGGCGAAGAAAAATATTACCTGTATGCAAATCTCGCCGCTGCCAACATTTCCGTATCCGATTTGACCACCCTGAACGGCAAGCGCATCGGCATGCTGTCCGAAAGTATCGCGACCACGCAGTTCTGCGAATGGGAGACGCGCCACGGTCTGCACACCGAGCATGTGACCATCACCAGCGACGAGGACGCAGCCGCCAAGATCGCCCGCCGCGAAATCGACGGTTTTATCTCGGTCGAGAGTCCCCAGTGGCAGAAATACGGCCTGTCCGCGATCACCTCGTTCGGCAGCTCGGATGTTTACTTCGTGATCAGCAAAAGCCGTCCCGACCTCAAGGAAGCGCTCGATAATGCCATGCGCCGTATTGCACACGACAAGCCGTTCTATCAGGATGATCTGTATCAGCGCTATCTGTCTGCCCAGTCGGTCGAGCTCCTCTCAACCGAGGAGCAGGACTGGCTCCGGCAGCATGGCGCCATCCGCATCGGTTTTCTGAATCATGACACCGGCATCAGCAACTTTGATATCCAAACCGGTGATGTTACCGGTGTTCTCACGGATTATGTCGTATATGCGACGAATTGTCTGGGGGATAACGCCTTGCATTTCGACCTGCACGGCTTTGACACGCAGCTTGAGCAGCTGCAGGCACTGCAGAACGGTGAGATCGACCTGATTTTTCACACCAGCCAAAACCCGCGTGCCGCCGAAGAGAACGGTCTTGCACTGTCGAACACCGTCTTGAGCTTCAGTCAGGCGGCGCTTACCACGAAGAACTATTTTAATGAGCTTGAGCCAAACACCGCTGCCATCCCCAAGAACGATTTTTCGCTCAAGCAGTACCTTTCCTATAATTATCCCAAGTGGACGATCCTCGAATACCCTTCAGCGAATGACGCGATCAAAGCCATGCGTACCGGCCGTGCGGACTGCTATGTAATGCGTGCCGGTCAGCTGCCGCGCTATATGAAGGACAAAATGCTGTACCGTGTGTTCCTCACACAGCCGAGCAAGACCTCGTTCGCCGTACGGCAGGGCGATACGGCTTTGCTGTCCATCCTGAACAAAACGCTCAAAACCATGCCTTCTTCCCTGCTGACCGGTGCACTTGCCATGTACGACAGTGCGCCCGAAAAGGTCACCGCTGCGGACTTTGTCAAGGACAATCTGACCACTGCCTCTGCTGTGTTCATCCTGCTCTCTCTGCTGCTGTTCGGTCTGTTCCGCAAGGCCCGGCAGTCCGCCAAACAGGCGCAGGAGCTGAACCTCAAGCTGCAGCAGAGCCAGACAGAGCTGCAGGAGGCGCTCACGCAGGCCAAGGCTGCCAACGCCGCCAAAACAACGTTCCTGAACAACATGTCGCACGATATCCGCACACCCATCAACGGCATCATCGGCATGCTGACTATCATCCGAAAAATAAGGACGACCACGCGCGCATACGCGATTGTCTGCATAAAATCGAGCTGTCCTCTCAGCTGCTTCTGTCTCTGGTGAACGATGTTCTGGATATGGCTCAGCTGGAAAACGGCACCGTCGTTCTGCGGCGCGAATCCATGAATCTGGATGAAGTCTGCGGCAGCATTACCAATTCGGTGCTGTTTCAGGCGGAAGCCGCCGGTCTTACCGTCACCGGTGAGCATGACGATTTTTCCGGTATTTACGTCCGCAGCAGTGCGCTGCATCTGAAAAAAATCCTGATGAATCTGTTCACCAACTGCGTGAAATACAATAAGCCCGGCGGTTCCATCCATATGCAGATGCACATGCTCGAACGGACGGATGCGAAGATCACCTGTCAATTCATCATCGAGGACACCGGTCTGGGCATGTCCGAGGATTTCATCAAAAACCATCTGTTCAATCCGTTTGAGCAGGCGGACGAGTCCCCCCGCTCAAGCTATATGGGTACCGGACTCGGCATGTCTATCGTGCATCAGCTCATCGAGCAAATGGGCGGCACCATTTCGGTGGAGAGCAAACTCGGTGAAGGCAGCCGGTTTACCGTCGTACTGCCTTTTGAACTCGATCGTGACGCGACCGCAGCAACTTCGCCGCAGACACCGTCAGATATTTCCGGCGCGCGGCTGCTCGTTGCCGAGGATAATGAGCTCAACATGGAGATTGCACTCTTCCTGCTGCACGACAGCGGTGCACAGACCGTGCCGGTGCAGAACGGCAGGCAGGCGCTTGCAGCCTTCCGGGACTCCGAGCCGGGCAGCTTTGATGCCATTCTCATGGACGTGATGATGCCCGAGATGGACGGTCTGGAGGCTGCAAAAGCTATCCGGGCACTCGACCGGCCGGACGCGAAAACCATTCCGATTATCGCCATGACAGCCAACGTCTTCAAGGAGGACCGCGAGAAGTGTCTCGCCGCAGGCATGAACGCGCATCTGTCTAAGCCGCTTGACGCCGAGACGATGAAACAAACCATCTCTGAGCAGCTGAAAAAGCTGAATTAAATACAAAAAGCGGGAGAAACCAAGGTTTCTTCCGCTTTTACTCTGCAAATCTTACTCTATTTCCTCATCGTGCTCCATCGCTCCGACAAGCGGCGCTACCATCTGCTTCTTGCGGCTGACGACACCGGGCAGGACGACCGAATGCTCGCCGCAGTCGGTCTTGAAGGCCGCACGAACCAGCTGCTGCGCGCCCTTGCCGACGTAGAGCAGCTCTGTCTTTTCCTCGATAATGTTGGTCAGCATAGCGAACAGCATGGACAGACCGCTCGATGCCAGGCAGCTTTCCATGTACTCGAGCATTTTATCACGGATGCCGGACAGCTCGTTCTCACTGACACTCGTCACCTGCGAAATCGCAATCTTCTGATTCTGCACCTGAAAATACTTGAAATCCATGTGGAACAGCTCATCCATCGAGCGATCGAGCAGACGCGAGCTGGAACGGAACATTTCTGTTGCATACTGCTTGATGTCCAGACCGGCGATTTTCGCCAACTCTTCTGCAGCCATGCGGTCAAGCGGCGTACACGTCGGCGAGCGGAACATCAGCGTGTCCGACAGGATTGCCGAGCACAGCAGACCCGCGATTTTCGGCTCGATCTCCACGTTGTGCTCATGGTACATCTGCGTGATGATGGTCGCGGTGCAGCCGAGCGGCTGATTGCGGAAGTAGATCGGTCCGCTGGTTTCCACCGAGTCAATGCGGTGGTGGTCGATGATTTCAACAATATTGGTCGAACGAATGCCTTCGGCGGCCTGATCGCGCTCGTTGTGATCAACCAGAATGACCGACGGACGCTCCAGATCCAACAGGTTGCGCTGTGAGAACATACCGACATATCGTCCCTGTTCATCCATCAACGGGTAATAGCGGATACGCTTCTTGGAAACCGTGCGCTTTACATCCTCAACCGTTTCCTCCGGCTCGAAGGTGATAAGTCTCTTTTTCCGCATCACATGCCGCACCGGAACCGCCTGACCGATAACCTTGACACAGGTATAGGTATCATACGGGGTGGCGATGATGGAAACGCCGTTTTCCGAGGCCAGCTTTCGGATGGTGCGCGAAACCTTGGAGCCGAGACCGATGACCATGCAGCCCGCGCTCATCTCAATGGCGCACAGCTGGCTTTCGTAACGGTTGCCGAGAATGACCATATCATTTTTGCCGATGTAGTCCTCGAGCACGTCCGGATTAGCCGCCGCAACGACCACACTGCCCTGCTCAAACCGCTGGTCAATGTCGCCAACCTCGAGCGTGCCGTCAAGCACATCGACCAGATTGCGATAGCTGGTCTTGGCCTCCGCCAGCGCATTGGCGTCCTGATCCTCGATGTAGAAGCGCGCGATGTCGCCCAGCGTCAGCAGACCCTTCAGATGGCGATCCTCATCGACAACGGCCAGCGTCTGAATGTCATTTTCGTTCATGTAATCCCATGCACGGCGCAGCGACAGCTCCTCGCTGATGCCCGACACCTCGCGGTACTGCACATCGCTCAGGCGCGGCTCAAACGACTTGATGTAGCGCGGCGGCTCCACGCCGAAGCGCTCGAGCACAAATTTGGTCTCCGCATTAACGTGACCCGCGCGGCAGGCTATGTATTCTCCGCCGGTCAGTCTGCGCTTGAGGTGCGCATAGCAGATTGCAGAGCAAATGGAATCCGTATCCGGATTGCGATGTCCGATAACAAAAACTGGGTTCATGCACTGATGCTCCTTTATGTGATAAGGGATGGCTCCCCTTCGGAATCCGTTTGATGGAATGAAACCTTGTGGTTTGATTGTATCATTTAACCGGGGAAATAGCAAGGTACGGAAGAGGAATCCAACCCCAAACCATCTGCAACCGCATTGCGTATGCGATGGAGCTGACCGTACGGATTCCGCCGCTGCACCGAAAATCCTGCCGAAGTCCGCTTCTCCGTCTGCTCGCCTACCTTTTGAAAAACCGAAAATCGCAGCAGTCACCGCCGCAGCCCAGCGTTTTTGTGCGCGAAAAGCCGAGCTTGCGCAGTCCGCCGTAGGTCACGTCATCCACGTCGCAAAACAGCGGACACAGCTCCGGACAGCCGTTTTCCTGGCACGCCGTGTGCCAGAGACACTTGGTAATCGACGCGGAAAAGTGCGTTTTGTCGTGTTCCTGTGTACTCTCCCACAAGTCGGAGGTGCGCATGACTTTGAGAAAACAATAGCTGTAAATCCGATAAAATCCCGGCACAAGCTCCATTTTCGCCGTGAAAGCGTGCTTTTCTGCCGCCACCCAGTCCATCATGTACGTCCGCATATGCGCAAAGGTTTCCTCTGCAGGCAGCTCTGCCTGCAGCACCTTGTACAGCGCAATGCGCGGCAGAATGGTCTGCACCAGTGCTTTCATCTGGCTTTTGGACCTGCTTGCTGCGATTTTGATTAACATATCCAACGTTTTTTCCTGCCGTGAAAACAGCAAGCCGCCCCTGCTCCCGCCGAAGGTCTGTACCAGAAACTCCTTAATTTGCTTTTGCTGTTTGCTTTGCATAATTTCTTCATCTCTTTGCTTTTGCGGGATTCCAGTGTCAATCGTCAGTTAGTTCATCCTAACTATATCACACCGGCTTTCAATATGCCACCTTAATATACGAAAACCCTGCCGTTAATCGACACGGGATTGCTTTTCGCCAGTCTCGTTTGCTTTGTTATTCCGCGCAGAAATACGCAGTCTGCAGTTTCCCAGGGGGCTTATACCGTACCACTCTCGTTCCGCGAGCATGGCAGAAATGGAAAACTACCTGCAAAAAATTGAAGGAAATAGAAAGAAAGGAGCGTCTGGCAAGTACAGCAGACGTGACAAGGAGAACCTGCAGATTGCAGAGAAGGTGGAACAGCTACCTATGCAGCATCCGGACAAAGGCTATCGCCGTATCCGAGATGACATCGTTGGTATCCTGCTCAGTGAGCCGGCACTCGACGGCAAGGCGTCTGCTCTACCCACCGAAGCGTTTCAGTGAGATCGGTTTGGGTAATCTTCCAAAATCATTCGTACACCAAGACAATCCCATTCCTGTATCGTCAGCCTTTTGTCTCCCCGTGCGCGATACTGTCCTCAAATTTCATCCATATTGTTAAAACTGCGAAAAATGCCTTGCATATTCCACACAAAAAGTGCTATAATCATTGCGAAAAAATAAAAAGGAGGCAAGCCCTATGGACAGTTGTGACAGACGAAATGTACATATGACGATGGATACAGACTATACTGCTGTTTCGAGTGTCCGTAAGCATCCTCTTTTGAAATAAGCGCTGAGCCTTGCTCCATCGTGATGAACAAGTCCACAACTGATGTTTGTGTCACTGTATCTGTTACGGTGGATTTTTTGTGCCCTTTTCCGGGCACAGAAGGAGGCTGATTATGAAAAAAGCAACATGGAAAAAAACATCTTTTGCCGAAAAAATCGTTGAGATCATCCGCACCTCCCCTTCGATCAATGAGATGCGGGAACAGCTGCAGGATTATCACGACAACGATATCGCACAAAGTCTGCAATTCCTAAACCGCGCGGAACGCAATCTGCTGTACAGCGCACTTGATGCGGAATGGCTGGCGGAGATCATCTCCTATCTGGATGATCCGGCAGAATACATTGATGAAATCGGCATTGATAAGCTGGCCGAAATTCTGAACGAAATGGACGCGGACGACGCGGTCGATCTGTGGGAGAACATCGACGAAAGCGTAAAAGTAAAGCTGCGCCCGATGATCGATGACGAAACCAAGTCAGCCATCCTGCTTATCAATTCCTATGACGACAGCGAAGTCGGCAGCCTGATCACGACCAACTACATCTGCATCAAGCAGAACCTGACTATTCGGCAGGCCATGCACGAGCTGGTAAAGCAGGCCGGTGAAAATGACAACATCGGAACGATTTATGTGGTCGATGATAAAAACCGCTTCTGCGGTGCAATCGATCTGAAGGATCTTATCGTTGCCCGAGAGAATGTTCCGCTGGATTCCATCATCAGCTACGCGTATCCGTATCTGCTCGACCACGAGAAAATCTCAGAGAGCATCGAGAAGATCAAAGATTATGCCGAAGACTCCCTGCCGGTGCTGAATAAGGATAGAAAGATCATCGGTATCATCACCGCACAGGACGTTGTCGAGGCCGTGGATGACGAGCTCGGCGAGGACTATGCAAAGCTCGCCGGTCTGTCCGCCGAGGAGGATCTCAACGAAACCACCAGGGAAAGCATGAAAAAGCGCCTGCCGTGGCTGATCATCCTGCTGTTCCTCGGCATGGGCGTTTCGACCGTTGTCGGTGCATTTGAAGGCGTTGTAGCCGTGCTGCCGGTCGTTATCTGCTTCCAGTCGCTGATTCTCGATATGGCCGGCAACGTCGGTACGCAGTCGCTGGCGGTTACGATTCGTGTGCTGATGGATGAAAAACTGAGTGCTAAGGACAAGCTGCACCTCACCTTCAAGGAAATGAAGGTCGGCACCTGCAACGGCGCGCTGCTCGGCATTATGGCACTTGTCTTTCTCGGTGCATACATAGCGCTGTTCAAGGGTTATGCCGTCGGACATGCGTTCCTGATCTCCGGCTGCGTCGGCATATCACTGCTTGTGGCGATCGTGATTTCCAGTCTGGTCGGTACGCTCGTGCCGATCCTGTTCCATAAAATCAAGATAGACCCGGCGGTTGCGTCCGGTCCGCTGATTACGACAATCAACGATCTGGTTGCCGTTGTAACCTATTACGGTCTGGCATGGCTGCTGCTGATTCAGCTTTTGCACATTGTTTGAGCGAAAAAACACCCTCTATATCGGATGATATAGAGGGTGTTTGCTATCTGTTTTTGCTTTTAATCATGCTTTCTGCGGATACCGAAGTACGCCAGTCCCATTGCGGACAGACCGCACAGAGCCGCCCACAGACCGCCGATATCGCCGGTTTTCGGAACGCTGGACGTCGGAGTCTTGCTGTCGGGAATGTTCACTGTCTTCGTTTTATCCGGCGTCTTGGTCTGTGTTTCCGGCTTGGTCGTCGGAACCTTGCCGTCCGGGATGTTCTCCGTCGGCTTCAGCGGATCAAGCGGTGTAGGCTGATCCGGAATGTCAACCGGAGGCTTCGGATCGGGATCGGGAGTCGGTTTCGGGTCCGGCTTGTGGTGACCGCCGCCGCCACCGCCGCCGCCGGATCTCTTGCTGTTGGTGATGGTAAAGCCATCTGCCATGCTGCCGGAAATCGAGGTATTAAAGCCGTCAACGGCCTCCTCTTCGACGGTATAGGTGTAAGCGCCGTCCAGATTTGCAAAGGTGTACGACCAGGTCTTGCCGTCCTTGTCGGTGGATCTTTCGCTCAGAAGCACCGTACCGATTGCGGTTCGCGTGCCGTCCTTCGCAATGCGGATAAGGTTTACGGTAACAGCGGTCGGATACGCGCTTGCGCCGCTCCAAACCTTGTGTACGGTGAGGGAAACCGGATTTTCCAAGGTGTCCTCACCCGGAATGATCACTTCGCCGTTTGTGCCGACACCACCGCCGCGTTCTGCGGTATTGCCCATAATCTTGAGCGGTGCGGTTTCAGCCAGTGCCTTGCTCTCTGCGGAAACAACAGCCTTGAGACCGTAGCCATTGGTCGCACCGGAAGCCGGCTTAACCGGGGCACCCGGGTTCGCTGCATCATAGCGGTCGCCTCCGAAAGCGCCGTAGTTTGGATCACCCGCGGCGATTGAGGTATCGCGGTACCAGGTTACCAGTCCGCCGCCGTACATCTTGCCGCTGAAGCTGGTGGAAAACGTCTTGTCCCACTTAAGCAGGAATGCCGCATCATCAGCAGATTTGCCTGCCGTATTGCCGAATACAGCTGCATCCGTGCCAAGGCTTACCGTGCCCACCGGGCAGGACCAAATGCCGCCGCCCTGAATGGCTGCCTTGTTTGCGGTGATAAGCGCATTCTTAATCGTGATCGACCACGGTGCATGGCTGACGTAAACGCCGCCGCCCTGTCGATACGCCGTATTGTTTACAATATTGCCGCCTTCGACTCTTCCGGACGGATTGTGCGGGTTGCAGAGCAGGAACACCTTTGTGCGCTCGTCGGCAGCCAGCCTTTCGAATCCCTCAAAGTCAATGTGATAAGTGTTTTCCTCATATATCAGCGGATTCTCTGCTATGACGCAGCCGTTGTTGCGTATCGAAGAGAAGAAGCAGTTGTACACCGGTGTCTGTATGATGACCTTGTCTCCCGGTTCTGTAAGAGCCTTTATGGTAGCCGATATGGCAGGCCCCACGCCGGTGGTGTAGATTATCCAGCTGCGGTCGATGTTCCAATTGTGGCGTCTGCCGAACCATCCTGTGATGGCGTCGTAGTAGCTTTCGGGTACGATGGTGTATCCGAACACACCGTGCTCCATTCGTTTTCTGAGAGCCTCGGCTATGCACGGCGCCGCCTTGAAGTCCATGTCTGCCACCCACATGGGCAGAACGTCGTCCTCCTTTGCCGTGTCCCACTTCACGCAGTCGGTCCCGCGGCGGTCTATAAGAGTGTCGAAATCGTATGTCATAAGTTTTATTTTAGGATGAATGGTATGTCATGCGCCATACCGCCTTGTGCGTCATTGTCTTGTGCGTACGACGCAGTCGGCAGGCTTGCGTATGTTTTCGTCGATGGTGACTGAGCCTATGCTGTCGGCGACTATGAGTCCCGAAGTAGGGTTCTTTATGTTTTCTATGTGTCCTCTGATGTCGGCGCGCACTGTGGAATACTCGAACGCGCGGTCGCATGCGGGGTGGAAGGTGCAGTTCTCAAGCACCAGATTCTCCGCGTAGCAGAGCGGTTGCTCGCCCGCTATGTGGCAGTTGACGAGGCGCAGGTTCTTGGAGTGCCACCCCAGATACTCTCCGTCGAGCACAGAGTCGTACACGGTGACGTTCTCCGTCTCCCAGAACGAGTCCTTGGTAGTTATGCGTGCGTTGCGTATCTCGGCGTTCCTCACATACTGGAACACATACTTAGAGTCGCTCTCCAGTCCGTCCACAACTATGTTGCGGCTGCCCATGAAGGGGTAGGTGCCCTCGTGCAGGGTGACGTTGCGTATGTTCAGACCGTCGATGTTCCAGAAAGTCTCGTCGGCATCGTTTATCTTCACGTTCTCGAGAGTGAGGTTCTTCATCTCGCGGAAGAACTTCGGACCGTCTATCACGCTGTCCTTCATGGTCATGTTATCCGAATACCAGATTGCCGATCTTGACTCCGGAGCGAAGTAGCAGCGTGTGATGAGGCTTCCCTTCACGTGCCACCACGGGTACTTGCCGTAGAACCGGCAGTTGTCAGCCTCTATGTCGCTGCAGTGTTTTATTCCCGACTCGCCGTCGGTGATTGTAACGTTCTCGAGACGCACGTTGTGTATTTCGAACAACGGGCGTTCTCCTCCGAAAGATCTGTCCTTTATTGTTTCCATGTCGTGTTGCTTGTGTTTTATGTTATGATATGTTGTTGCGGAGCCTCCGTCGTATGGCGGCGGCGTTCCGTCTGTGTGTGTTCTCACGGGTGCAAAAATAAGAAAAAACACCGTAAGCGAACATAATTATATTACGGAAAAGGCAACCCCTATTACTGATGTGTGCCGCCGCATGAGAGCGCGGCGTCCTTTATTGGAGAAAAAAAGGTGCGGACAACGCTTCCGCGTCCACACCTTTATACTGTTGTCTGTATGTCCCGGTATTACAGGTTCGGGTTCACCTTGCTCCATTCAGCTATCGGCGGAACGATGTTAAGCGTAACAAGCTCGTCGCGCATCTTGCAAAGGTGCTCGTAGCTTGCGTCGAGCTTGGCGTTCTCCTCGGCTGTTCCCTGCGGCACTTCGTAGTGGGCGCCGGTGGTGTCGAGCGTTGTGTTCATAGCCATCATTATGTGGTTGTACTTGCCGGTGTTGACATATGTGCCTACCGGGAAGCGGAACTTCTCGCCGCCCATCACCGCGCGTATCATCTCTACAGAGAGGTATGCCGGGCTCTGGAACGAAGACCTGCCGCGCAGCTCGATGATTTTGGCGCCGCCCTGTGTCACGTCTTTCTTCATCTGCTCCCATTCAGCCTCGGGGAACTCGTCTGTTCCGATGATGTCGGTGAGCTTTCTGTCGTCTATAGTAACGTGTGAGCCGAACACTGCCATCTGCTCTCCGTGTCCGCCGTATGTGGCGCATCCCTTCACTTCGCTCTGCATAACGTTGAACTTCTTAGCCAGCGCGCTCTGCAGACGGGTTGAGTCGAGGGCAGCCAGAGTGGTGACCTGAGACGGTTTCAGACCTGAGTAGAGCAGTGTGACAAGACCTGTGAGGTCAGCCGGATTGAAGATGATGACAACGTGCTTTACGTCCGGGCAGTACTCCTTGATGTTCTTTCCCAGACCTTCTGCAATCTCGCAGTTGCCTTTGAGCAGGTCTTCGCGTGTCATGCCAGCCTTACGTGGAGCTCCGCCTGAGGATATGATGTATTTCGCATTGGTGAATGCTTCCTTGGCATCTGTGGTTGCTGTGATCTTTACATCGCCGAAACCGCTCTGGCGCATTTCCTCTGCAACACCTTCCGGAGAGAAGACGTCGTAAAGACAGATGTCACTTGTCAGACCCATTGTCAGTGCTGTCTGAACCATGTTTGAACCAATCATTCCGGCTGCGCCGACGATTGTAAGTTTCTCATTAGTTAAAAATGCCATGATGAAAATTATTATTTATGTTTGTAATGTTGTTTTTTGGGGTGCTCCGTTCCCGCCTTCCCGGCACGTGTTGAGAGCCGTGCGGCAGCCCCGGTGTATCTACGTGCAAAGATAATAAAAATTGGTCTATCAGCTGTATTTATTTTGTTTTTTAATTGTTGTTTATTCTTAAAAACGGCGGGGAGCGCGGGGCTGCCGTGCCGCGTAGGCTCAGGGACGGGGCGGCAGGCTGTGAGACGGGTGTGCGGCATGCCCTCCGTAGGGATGAGGGGAGGGATGGCGTCGAGGCTGTGGAGCGGTGTGGAAACGCCGTTATGGTGACTTCGGAGTGCCGGTCATCACTTTGCATAATTATGCGGAAAACGCCTCCGCGACATGCATGAATATTCACCGCCGTTCGACGAGAATGGCTTCGCACCGCGCAGGCGGCTTTCCGGCTGCAAATACGCGAGTTTTGAGCATGACGGCAAAGTGTCTGATAATAAGCCGTTTGTGCTGTATGAGATGAAAACAAAGCCAGCTCCGGTGTGCGGAACGGGCTTTATGGCGTCGCGGAAGAGGCTTTCCCGCAGTGCGGGACGGTGCTTTCGGAGGGATGGAAGGTGCTTTCCGGAGGTGTGAGATAGGCTCTTCAGTGTTATTTTCACGTCGCTGCGGACGTATATCCGTGTAAAAATACGCTTTTTATACATATATTATAATATGTCAGTATCTGTTTCGCGATTTTATTTTGTCAAAACTTTTTACCGACGTTTACGTATATTTATGCAATTTGCGGAAAGCCGCCAGCGTTGCGTCAGAGTGTGTAATGGGGGAAGATTGCGGTGGTGGCAGGTGAGTGTGCGCCTTGGTTTATTGGTCATTATTGTGTCTCACAGAGTAAAATGACGTGGCGATGGCAGGTGAGTGTATGCCTTGGTTTGTTGCGCATGGTTGCTTGTGAGACGCAAGATTTTGCGTCTCTACTTTAGTTACCAGCGTGAAGTGGCGAGGTGTTTACATGTGTGGGACGGTGCGGGTGAGGGCGGCAGTGCGGAAGAAAGATGAAGAGCCGGCAATAAACATTAAATGTACAATCAGCGTACTGATGGCATGTTGGGGTTAAAATAACGTGTGGCAGTATGTCACAACCAATCGCGCAGCCGCTCACGTATGGCGTTCGACTCGCTCAGCATTCTGAGGAACTCCTGCGCCGAACGCTTTCTGTAGACATTCTTCAGCACGTGCACGCATCCTTCCATTCCGTTTCCCGGCATGTCGATGGACACGGCTTTCACGCCCTGCTCGTTGTGGATGGTGGCTTCAGAAAGTATTGTCACCATCTGGCTCTGGCGTATGAGTTTGAGCAGGATGTTCACCTCGTTCAGTTCTATGCGCACGTTGAGCCTGCACTGAAAGGCAGACGAGAGCCTGTCGAAAGCGTTGCGCGCCTGCAGTCCTTTCGAGGGCAGGGCGATGTCGTAGTGGGTGAGGTCCTCGATGGTCGCTATGTCGTGTCCGGCGAGCGGATGGTTGTCCTGCACTACAGCCGCGAGATGGTTGCCGAAGAGCACGTGCGACTCAATCTCGTCGTAGTGCTTGGTTGGCTTGAAGGCGAGTACGAAGTCGAGTTCACGGTGTCCGAGCCTCTCCATGAGGTCGGTCATCGGACCGTAGCATATGTTCAGCTTCACCTGCGGATATTGTTTCATGAACGTTATCAGCGTTTCGGTGAGAATCGGGCTGAATGTGAACGTCACGCCGATGTCCAGTGTTCCCGTGAGCAGATGCTGCAGGTCGTGAATCCGGTCGATGCATGCGTCGGCGGAGTGGAGTGTGTTGCGGGCGTAGGGCAGCAGTTCCTCTCCGGCTTCCGTAAGGCTCACGTTGTGGCTGTTGCGTGTGAACAGTTGCGCGTTCATCTCCTGTTCGAGCTGCCTTATCTGCTGCGACAGCGTGCTTTGCGTTATGAACAGAGCCTTTGCGGCTTCGGAGAAGTTGAGTGTTTCGGCTGCCTTTACGAAGTATTTCAGCTGTCTTAGTTCCATGTCGGTTTCTTTTTTCGGTGAGTCTGTGTCGTGTTTGTTAAGACTTGTCTTTTACAAAGATAATGCAAGGTGAGTGCAACGGGAAGACGGGAAAACTGAGTTTTACCAGTCTTGACATTGCCGAGC
>OHAI01000847.1_pt1 | contig 24318 bp, 18 predicted proteins | sample 1577091 | NCBI WGS metagenome assembly OHAI01 (sample SAMEA3541548, study PRJEB24748) | human gut metagenome | biome: human gut; feature: human-associated habitat; material: faeces | place: China | collected 2012
ATTTTTTGAGAAAAAACACTCAACTTCACGCATCGCAAATTTTTATCAAGATTTTCATTGCATCTGTGGTTCAGCCTTTTCCCCGTGAAAATTTATCCGTATAATAAATATTGTTATTTGGGGGATACTTTATACATTTCCAAAACCGACCAAAAGCGCAAACTTTTTCGGTTTTGTCTATAAAAGAAATAAAAGGAGAGGTGTATGACATGGAATTTAAAGACCGCTTGAAAGCATTGAGAAAAGAAAAAAAGCTGACACAGGTCAAGTTAGGCGAAATGCTCAACTATGGCTATACAGCGATTGCAAACTATGAATCCGGTCGAAACCAACCCTCCATTTCCGATTTAAAAAAAATTGCCTCCATCTTCAATGTCTCTATGGATTATCTTTTGGGTGTCAATGATATCCGCTATCCCTATGTGATTGATGACGAAACCGCTGCGTTCAACGAATTTCGTCGATATTACACCCTGCTGGAAGAGGATAGTAAGGCGGATTTACTGCTGTATATGGAATTTCTGGTTGAACGGCAAAACCGCATGAAGGCAATTCCCGACCTGAAATATGAGGATTACGAATTAAAAAATACCATCCAGAAGGCAGCACAGAAGCCTGTGGCATACCGCAAGGAATGACATCTAGCTCACACCGGTGATAAAAACAGTCTATATTTTAAAGGCGTACAGAAACTTTGAACCGAGTCATTTTGTGCAGACAGCACAAAACAGCTCGGTTCAAATCTTTCCATACGCCTTTTTCTTTTATTCTTCCTCTGCGCAGACATTCGGTCTGTCAGGAAATACAATCATCCCATACCCATTCAGTACAGAAAGCTTCTGCATCAACGCCTCTGTGCCCGCAGTTTTCTGGTACTCCATTTCCTCTTTATACAGCGGAATCACGCAGTACATGTTAATCTGCGTATCATCCTCCGTACGGAACATGCTGATATTTTCCTGCAATGCTCCGAGCATCGCGCCGCAAAGCTTTGTACTTTCGTCATACGGCACACAATCGGCTGAATTCGGCAGCGTATGCCCCCAGCCCAGCCATGTTTTGAATTCGTGCGGAAATCTCGCCAGATATTTCATCAGCCGTACAGGCCACCAAAGGCGGTCAGGCACATCCGCATCTGTTTCGTATCCTGTCAGAATATCCCATTCCGCCGGCAGAAACAGCAGTAGCTCCGCGCGCTCCAAATCCTTATATTTCGGCAGAAATTCCTGCGGCAGCTTCATCGGCATCGCGCTCATCCCTGTGGTATACAGCACATGAAAATCCTTCTTCGTGGGTGCTTTCATCACAAAAACATTCACACTCAGAAATTCGGAATCTATCTCCCGATACACTCTCGTCACACGATGCGGAAACAGCCCCTCCATGTGCTGACAGATTTCCCGTTCATAGGGGGTCACTGCCGCCGGACGGCGTTCCGTTCTTTCCTCTAATACATCATATTCATAAACGGCATTTTCGATTTTCTTTTCCTCTGCCATCTCTTATGCCTCCCTTCCGAACAATGCGCCTGCAAATTCAGCCGCATCAAATTTCTGCAAATCGTGAATCCCTTCCCCGACCCCAATATAGCGTACAGGGATCTGTAATTCGCTCTTAATTGCAACTACAATGCCGCCCTTGGCTGTGCCGTCCAGCTTTGTCAGCACAATTCCCGTGATATCCGTCACTTCCTGAAACAGCTTTGCCTGCTGCAGTGCGTTCTGTCCCGTTGTAGCATCCAGCACCAGATATACCTCTCTGTGTGCCGCAGGGTATTCTCTCTCGATGACACGCGCAATCTTCTTCAATTCCTCCATCAGGTTTTTCTTGTTGTGCAAACGCCCTGCCGTATCGCAGATTAAAAGGTCGGTATTCTGCTTTCTTGCCTCATGCACTGCGTCATATACCACCGCCGCAGGGTCGGAATTTTCCTCATGCTTGATCACAGGAATCTCGGAGCGTTCCCCCCAGATTTCCAGCTGGTCGATTGCCGCCGCACGGAAGGTATCCGCCGCCGCCAGAAGAACCGATTTCCCATCCTCCTTAAAATTATGCGCCAGCTTGCCGATGGTCGTTGTCTTGCCGACACCATTTACACCAATGACCAGCAGAACGGAAGGAGAGGGCAAATTTTTGTCCTCCTGCGCGCCCTCCTGCAAAATCGCCGTAATCTCATCAATCAGCATATCCTTGATTACCGCAGGGTCGGTCGCATGCTCTCTCTTAACCCTTTTTCGCAGGTTTTCCACGATATCCATTGTTGTCTGCACGCCCATATCCGCCATGATAAGTGCTTCTTCCAGTTCCTCAAACAGATCCTCATCAATCTTCGTAACCGCGCCCAGAACGCCGTCCACACCGCCAAGGATGTTCTTTCTTGTCTTATCCAGACCTGCCTTCAGCTTTGCAAAAAAGCCCATCTTCGCAGGCTTTTCCTCCTCCGCGCTTTCCTCCGCAGGTGTTTCCTGTGCTTCCTCTGTCGGTTCCTCCTGATTCAGCTCTTCTGCAACCTCGTCCGCCAGCTCCTCTACAAAGGCCCTGCCGTCCGCATCATTGTCCGCCGTAAAAATCTCGCCGTCCTCTGTCGCAACGATAACCTCATCCTCCGCAAGGGGCTTTTCCGCAAGAATTTCTCCTGCAATCTCTGTCAGCTCATCCAGAACTGCTTCGGCCTCCGCCGCATCCTCTGCCGTCAGGACTTCCTCTCCGTCCGCGTCCTCGAAGGTAATCTCGATTTCCGCTTCCGCAGGCGCTTCTTCTGCATCCTCCCGATACAGAATATCCTCTCCTGCGCGGTCAATCTGGATTTCCTCCTCATCCATCACTGCATGGACAGCACAGTTCATATCCTGACCATCCTCCACATCCAGAACAATATCCGCATCCTGCGCGTCCGTTTCCACTTCCACGCCATCCAGCTCCAGAACGCCTTCCTGCTGCTCCTCTGTCTGCGGCTGCTCCTCCGTAGCTTTCTTCTTAAAAAAATCAAATAAACCCATATTCGGTCTCCTTTTCATCCTTACGCTGTAATACTTTTTTCCGCCTCCGAAAAGTCAACGGAAATCAATTTGGAAATGCCCTTCTCCTGCATCGTCACGCCATAAAGCACATCTGCATGCTCCATCGTGCCCTTTCTGTGGGTAATGACAATAAACTGCGTTTCCTCTGCAAATTTTTTCAGATACTGCGCATAGCGGCTGACATTCGCATCGTCCAACGCCGCCTCAATCTCGTCCAAAATACAGAAGGGAGAGGGCTTCATTTTCAGAATGGAAAATAAAATTGCAATCGCGGTCAATGCGCGCTCCCCACCGGAAAGCAGCTGCATGTTCTGCAAATTTTTCCCGGGCGGCTGCGCTACAATCTCAATCGGGGATTCCAGAACATGCGCCGCATCGGTCAGTCTGAGCTGTGCTCTGCCGCCGCCAAACATTTCGCGGAATACCTCGCTGAAATTCTCGGAAATCACCTTGAACTGCTCGCGGAACTGCTGCTCCATCAAAATCGAAAGCTCCGCAATGATCTGCCGCAGCTTTTCCTCCGCCGCAAGAATATCCTCTCTCTGCGCCGTCAGAAATTCAAACCGCTCCTTCACTTCCTTATACTGCTCAATCGCACCGACATTCACATCCCCCAGTGCGCGGATTTTCCCTTTCCATTCCTTCACGGAAAGCTGCTCCTGCTCCTGTGGCAGTCCTGCCGTATATTCCTGCGCCATCCGCAGCGTCATTTCGTATTCCTCCCACATCTGGGCGGTAATGCGCTGCTTTTCTTCTTCCAGCTTTTCCTTTTTCGCCAAAATGCGCAGCTGCTCATTCTCCAGCTTGTTTGCCGTTTCCTTCCATTCTGCCGCCGTTTCCTCGGCTTTTGCGGCTTTTTCCGCAGTCTCCTGCTTCTCTGCCGCCGTTTCATTCAGTCGGCTTTGCAGGGTCTCCGCCTGCTGCTCCAGCTCCGCCGCCCTCTGCTGTAGGGTTTCCTGCTGCTCCAGCCGCAGACCCGTATTTTTTTCATACAGTGCCGCCTGCTCCTCTGCTTTTTTCTGCTCTGTCCGGAGGGCATTCTGTTCCTCCTGCAAGCGCAGCAGCTTTTCCTCCATGCTGTATACATTCTGCCCGATGGAAGAAAGTGCAATTTTCTTCTGCGTAATCTCCTCCATCAGCATGTCCTTTTCTTCCTTGCCGCCCGTCAGGCTGTCCTGAAAGGCAGTCAGCTGTGCATTTGCCGCTTCCATTGCCGTTTCCGAGGAAGCCGCCCTTTCGCGCAGTGCCGCAATTTCCTTCTCGGCATTTTCCGTCTGCTCCGTCAGCTGCTTTTCCTCCAGCTCCAGAAGGGAAAGCTTTTCGGCAGCCTCCTGCTTCTCCGCCAGTGTTTTTTCCTTTTCGCCGCTGTCACTGCTTTGCGTCACCATGACCCTTTGCAGCTCCATTTTTTTCTCAACCGTTTCCTGCTCAATCTCCTGCAAATCCTCATTTGCAAGCGCAAGCCTGTCGCGCATCTCCGCAATGGTTCGGTTTGCCGTCTGCAAAGCCTCCTGCAAGCTGCGGATTTCTCTGCTCCTGCCGAAAACATGCAGTGCCTTTTTCTGCTGTGAGCCGCCCGTCATTGCGCCGCCGGGGTTCAAAATGTCCCCTTCCAGTGTAACCAGCTTATACTGATGGCGATATTTTTTCGCCAGCTGTACCGCCTTGTCCAGATTTTCCACAACCAGAATCCGCCCTAAGAGATACATTGCAAGCTGTCTGAATTTTTCCTCAAACGAAACCAGCTCATACGCCGTACCAATCACACCAACCTCCGCCAGAATCGCCTGTCTGCCTTCGAGCGGTCTACCCTTGATGGCGGTCACAGGCAGAAAGGTCGCCCTTCCGAGGTTCCGCCTTTTCAGATAGCCAATGGCATCCCTTGCATCCTCCTCTGTTTCGGTAACGATGTTCTGTAATGCGCCGCCTAACGCCGCTTCAATGGCAGTTTCGTAGGTCTCATCCACCTTCAAAAGCTGTCCGACTGCACCGCAGATACCTCTTTCCTTCGCATCCGGCAAGTTCAGCAGGCTTTTTACGCTGTTGTAATAGCCCTCATGCTCCCGTTCCATTTCAGAAAGCAGTGCTAATCGCGATTGCAGCTCAGAGCCGCGTCTTTCCTGTACGGAAAGGCTTGTCTCCGCCTTCTGCTTTTCCTGCAGCGCATGCCTTTTGTCCTGCTCCAGAGCAGTCAGCTCCTGCTCCAGATAGCGAATCTGCTCCTTTCGGTCATTCTCCTGCTTCTCCAATGCCTGCAAATGCACTGCAAATTGATGCAGTCTGCTTTCCGTATGCTCCTTTTCGCCCAGAAGCTGTGCCTTTCTGGCAAGAAATTGCTCCTGCATGGCCTCCCGCTTGGAGATTTCCCCCTTCGCCTCGGTGCCAATCCGAATCTGCTCAAAAATTTCATCCTTAAAGGACTCCACCTTCGTTTCATCCTGACTCAGCACAGTGCTCAGGGATGCATATTCTTCCTGCAGCGCATCCAGTTCCTCCTGTCTTGCGTCCATTTCCAGCTTCAGTCCTGCCATTTTGCTGTGGCAAAGCTCCTGCTCCGCTTCATTTTCCGTCTGCTTTTTCGCCTTTTCCGCCATTTCTCCGGCAATACGGGTGCGGTTTGCCTCGTCATTGGCACGCTGCTCCTCGCGCAGGCGAATCTCGCCCTCTGTCTTTTCCAATTCGGCACGCAGCTCTGTCATTTTGTCATTCTGCTGCTGCAAAAGGGCATCCAGTTCCTCATTTTTCTCTCGGAAGGAAGCCGCCTGCGTCTTTTCCCGGTCGCTTTCGGCAAGGCTTTGTGCAAGCTGCTCCGCCGCGGTCTCCTCCGCCTGCAAAAGCATTTCCGTTTCTTTTGCAATCCGCGCCGCATCCCTGCAAAAGGCAGTCATTTCCGCCTGCTTCAGCCGCTCCTTTAGGCGAAGGTATTCCCTCGCCTTCTCACTCTGCTTCTCCAGCGGCCCCACCTGCACCTCTAATTCGCTGATGATATCATCCACACGCAGCAGATTCTGCTGTTCCTTTTCCAGCTTGTTGACCGCTTCGTTTTTCCTTGTTTTATATTTTACAATGCCTGCCGCATCCTCAAAAATCCGGCGGCGTTCCTCTCCCTTTGCGCTCAGAATTTCATCAATACGTCCCTGTCCGATGATGGAATAGCCCTCTCGTCCCACGCCCGTATCCATAAATAATTCCTGAATATCCTTCAAGCGGCACGCCGTTCCGTTAATGCGGTATTCGCTCTCACCCGAGCGAAACACGCGCCGCGTCACCTGCACCTCGCTGTATGCCAAAGGCAGTCTGCCATCCTGGTTATCAATCAGAATGGAAACCTCAGCAAAGCCAAGGGGCTTTCTGTTCTCCGTTCCGGCGAATATAATATCCTCCATCTTATCGCCGCGCAGGCTTCTGGCTCTCTGCTCCCCAAGCACCCAACGCACCGCATCGGAAACATTGCTCTTGCCGCTCCCGTTCGGGCCGACAACCGCCGTCACCCCCGGGTTAAATTCCAGCTTCACTTTTTCGGGAAAGGATTTGAAACCCTGTAAATCCAATCGTTTCAAATACATTCATTTACACCCCATTTATTCATTTAGGTCAGCAGTCTGCCGCCAACCATGGTATAAAGCACCTTGCCGCGCACCTCCTCCGCCGCAAAGGGAGAAAATTTCGCCTTAGATGCAAAATGCTCCGGGTCAATGCGGTGGGTTTCCAGAAAATCTACCACGATAATATCGGCATCCTTTCCCTCTGCCAGGCTTCCCTTATTATATAATTTCAAAATCTCCGCCGGCTTCGCGGACATCAGCCGAATCAGATGCTCCACCGTAATATATCCCGTTTCCACCAGATGCGTATAGCTCAGAGAAAGTGCCGTTTCCAGCGCAGAAATGCCATACGCCGCAACATCAAATTCCCGTTCCTTTTCTGTCATATTTGTAGGGCTGTGACCCGATGCGATAACATCAATCGTCCCATCCATAATTCCCTCAATAATGGCGTAAACATCCTCCTTTGCCCTGAGCGGCGGATTCACCTTCGCAAATGTATCATAATCCCCAATGGCGTCCTCCGTCAGAATAAAATAATGTGGGCATGTTTCGCAGGTCACAGGAACCCCTCTGCCCTTCGCCTCACGAATCAGCTGCACAGAGCCCTTCGTGCTGATGTGCGATAAATGCAGGTGCACGCCTGTCCGTTCCGCAAGGTTCAGATTTCTTGCAACAATCACTTCCTCCGCCTCTCGCGGCATCCCCGTCAGTCCAAGGCATGCCGCCGTGTAGCCCTCATTCATGACACCCACGCCCGAAAGCGACCGATCCTCGCAATGTGTCAGCACGGGCAAATCAAACATCTTCGTATAAATCATCACATTTCTCAGAAATGCGGCAGAATCCGTAAATTCATCCCCATCGGAAATACCGACAATCCCTGCATCGTACATTTCCCCGATTTCCGCAATCTCCTGCCCCTTACAGCCGATAGACATGCTGCCGTAGGGATAAATATTTACCAAAGATTTTTCCTTCGATTTGGAAACAATATATTCCACAACCGTTTTATTATCAATGACAGGGTCTGTATTCGGTTCGCAGGTAATCGTTGTAAAGCCGCCGCGCAGTGCCGCACGGGAAGCCGTTGCGATATCCTCGATATATTCATGTCCGGGGTCGCAGATGTTGCAGTGCATGTCAATCAATCCGGACATCACCGTATGTCCGCCGACATCAATCTGCTTCGCCCCCTCAACCTCAAGATTCAGACCGATTTTTTCAATAATCCCATTCTCCACATAAATATCATGGAGCATATCCTTATCATGGGTTGTTCCAAGCACTCTGCAATTTTTCAGAACTGTCTTCATCTGAACGCACCTCCCACCTGAGAAAGGATATAGAACATTGCCATACGCACCGCAACAGAGTTCCCGATTTGGTCATTGATGATACACTGCTTGCTGTCAATCACTCCGGAGGAAATCTCAATCCCCCTCTGAATCGGGCCGGGATGCATCACAATGGCATCCTTCTTTGCATAGCGCAAAAGGTTTTCATCAATACGGAACAGGCGTTTATATTCATCCAGAGAAGGCAGTGACTTCTTATCCTGCTTTTCCATCCGCATGCGTGTTGTCAGGATAACATCCGCATTATTGACCGCCTCTCTGGCATCATAATATACCTCCACCCCGAAATTCTCGATGGCAGGCAGCATCAGCGTCGGCGGCCCCGAAACGCAGACCTCCGCGCCCAGCTTCGTCAGACCCCAGATGTTGCTTTTGGAAACGCGGCTGTGCAGCAAATCCCCAATGATGGCAACCTTCAGCCCCTCAAAGCCGCCCTTTTGCTCCCGAATCGTCAGAAGGTCAAGCAGAGACTGTCCGGGGTTTTCATTAAAGCCATCTCCCGCATTGATGACAGAAGCCTCCACACAGCTTGCCAGCAGCCTCGGCGCGCCTGCCATGGAATGACGCAGAATAATAAAATCCGCCCCCATCTGATCCATCAGCTGTCCAATATCCTGCAAGCTTTCCTTCTCAATGGAATGTACCGTATTTGTCATATCAATCACATTTGCGCTGAGATACTGCGCCGCAAGCTCATACGCCAGCTTCGCTCTGGCACTCTGCTCATAAAAAAGCATGATAACAGATTTTCCCTGCAAATGCGGTGTTTTCTTATCCTTCTGGTTCAAAATATATTTCATCGTTTCGGCAGTCCCAAGAATATAGCGGATATCATCCGCAGACATTCCCCGTAAGCCGAAAAAATCCTTCTTATGCAGCGGCATGTTACTCCCTCCTACTTATTTCCGCAGTCGTTCCAGTAATGCTTCAAAATAAGGCGGCAAAGGTGCCTCAAATTCCAGATATTCCCCTGTGCGCGGGTGAATAAAGCCCAGCACACGGGCATGCAGTGCCTGTCCCTCTAAGTGAATCGGCTGCTTCTTCGGGCCGTATACCATGTCACCCAGAAGCGGATGCCCGATATAGGTCATGTGTACGCGAATCTGGTGCGTCCGCCCCGTTTCCAGCTGCGCCTCAATCAGTGTAAATTTCTCCATTCTTTCGATCACGCGGTAATGCGTCACCGCATGGCGGCTGTGCTTCTGCGTCACCGCCATTTTCTTTCTGTCCTGCGGATTTCTGCCGATAGGCTCGTCCACCGTCCCCTCGTCCTCCGTAAAACCGTTGTAGACCACCGCATTATATTTTCTCGTAATGCTGTGCTCTGCAAGCTGTGCCGCCAGAGACTGATGCGCCATATCGTTTTTCGCAACCATCAGCACCCCGGAGGTATCCTTATCAATGCGATGCACAATTCCGGGGCGTTTCTCCCCGTTAATGCCGCTCAGCTCGTTTCCGCAGTGAAACATCAGCGCATTGACCAATGTGCCGCTCGTATGTCCGGGAGCCGGATGCACCACCATCCCCTGTGGCTTATTCACCACGATGACATCCGCATCCTCATATAAAATATCCAGCGGGATATCCTCCGGCAGAATTTCAACCTCCTTCACCTCAGGCACCTCTACATCAATGATGTCCCTCTCCCGCAGCTTATAATTTGCTTTTGTCCTTCCGCCGTTCAGCGTGATATGTCCTTCCTCAATCAGCTTCTGCACGCCGCTGCGCGAAAGATTTTCCATGGCATCCGCAAGAAAAACGTCAATTCTTGTCCCAACGTCCTCCTGCTCCGCCCCAAAGGTAAAATATTCCATTTCATTCATCCTTTTTCTTCTTCAAATCCAAATCCTCATCCTTCAGCACAAATACAATCAGAAGCACCATCAGGATGACCCCTGCGACAACATAAATATCTGCCACATTAAACACAGGCCAGTCAAAGAAGGTGAATTCAAAAAAATCCACCACATAGCCGCGGCATACGCGGTCAATAATATTGCCGACCGCGCCCGAAAGCACCAATAAAAGTGCCGCGCGCAGGGGAAGATATGCCTTCTTTTTCGGCAGTGTGCGGTAAAAATAAATCAGCGCACCGGCGATTACGCCTGTCAGCACCAAAATCAGCCACCTCTGCCCGGAGAGCATCCCGAAGGCAACCCCTCTGTTTTCCACAAACGTCAAATCCAGAAAGCCGTCCACCACCGTCATGCTGTGAATCGGCTTCAGGCTTCCCAATGCCCAGAGCTTTGTCCCCTGGTCTAATAAAATCAGTAGTCTCGTTATCAAAATCGGTATAATATTCTTTCGGAAGATTTTTGCATTATACAAAACGAGCCACGGCAAGAAGACCCCGCCGCAGCTTGTCTGTTTTTTATTTTGTTTCCTGTGCCTTTGCTTCTTTTTCTGCCAGAACCTCGCCCTTGTCCAGCAGCTCGATTTCTGCATAAAGCAGCAGCTTGATTCTTGTTTTCATCAGTTCGTAACGGCTTTCCAGTCCGGAAATCTTCTGTTCCAGCTCATACGCCTTTGTTCTTGCGGATGCCAGAATATCCTCTGCCTGCTGCTTCGCACTGTTGATGATGGCATCGCCATCTGCTTTTGCCGCCGCCTTTGTTTCCTCCGCAGCCGCCTCCGCAAGGCTTAATGTACGTTCAATGGATTTTTCGAGATGCTTCAACCGGTCGGTATCCTCAGCCACAGCCTCTGTCTTTGATTTTTCCTTCTGGCTTTCCTTATACAGCTTCTCATAGTCCTCATAGATGTCATCCAAAAAGGTATCTACTTCTTCGGGGGAATAGCCTACAGCTACCTTCTTAAAGTCCTTGGTTGCGATATCGTTCGGTGTGATCACGAAAAAACCTCCTTATACATATTTTTCAATTTCCAATCCGATTCTGTCTTTTTTGGTTCTGCCGCCGATTTCCTTCACGCGAAACCGCCCGAAGCCGCGCAGGCTCACCAAATCCCCTTCCTTTAACAGATGGGATGTGCTTGTTACAATATTCCAGTTCACCTGTGCCTTTTCCGCATGGATGAGCGTCTGCGTTTTCCCTCTTGCCAGATGAAATGCCTCACTTGCCACCGCATCCAGCCGCATGGATGCCACCGTTAAGCGTCTTGCCTCCGTCTGCCTTTGGGGAATGTCCTCCGCCTGCTCCGTTTCCTCCGCCACTACCGCGGTTCTGGAAACCTGCTCCAGCACAGCCGTTATGTATGGCGAAATTTCCTCCGCCACAAAGCAGACCGCCGTATCCTCCGCCACCAGAATATCGCCCACCTTGCCGCGGTCAATGCCCAGCCCAAGGAGGGAGCCGAGATAATCTCTGTGGCTCAGATCCGTCTGTCCGAATTTTTTACTTTTTCTTCTGATTTTTACAATTTTAATCGGGAATTCCTCTGCCGCAAGCGGTTCTGTAAAAAAGCCCATCATCTGCCGCTCGCAGTCCTCCGTTCCGCCGAAAAGCGTAATCTCCAGCTCCCGAAGTCCCTGCAGCCGTTCCCGAAATCTTGCACATTTTGCCCGATCCATGAAATCCGTGAACGCAGGCTCTCTGCGCTTCATCGCAAAAATCGCCTGATCCAGCGCCTTTGCAAACAGCAGCCGCTCCTCGCCCTCCGGTACGCTTTTCAATAATGCCTGTCTGTCCATGGCATCAGAACATCCGAATGGCTGCAACCAGAAGGGTCTGCACCAATCTCATCAGGATTAACGCAAAAATAGGGGAAAAATCAAGCCCCATGCCGCCGCCGAGCGGGGATTTATCTACCATATTTCTCACAGGCCCCAGAATCGGCTCTGTCAGCTGATACAGCAAACGCCCAATGCTGCTGTTATAGCCAACGCCGAAGGGCAGCCAGGAAAACAGGATACGCACGAAGATGAGAATTTCCAATACATAGAAAAATACACCAATCGCACTAATCAGCAATGCCTGTATACTATTCAATCCGCAAAACCACCTTTATCTGGCATTTGTCCCATTCATCCAAGGGAGCAGAACGCCTTTTGTTTTTAATTCTTCTTTAAAATCACCGGAAATATCCACATTTTCTGGCGCAATAATAAAAATATTATTGGCTACGCGCTGAATGGAACCCTCCAGAGAATAGCAGGTGCCGCTCAAAAAGTCCATAATGCGCTGCGCAATGGGGTATTCCACCTTTTCCAGATTGACTACAACGGGACGTTTGGTTTTAATCTGGTCACAGATTTCCTGTGCATCCTCGTAACATTCAGGCTTGATGATAACTACCTGCATCTGTACGCTTGTGTTCACGCTGTAAATCTGGGGATTTGCCGCGTTCTTCGGAGCCGCCTTACGGGGCGCAGGTGCGCTGTATTCCGTCTCTCTTGCGTCACGCAGACCATAATTCTCTCTTACGGGTGCAGGGGCAGGTGCCGCTGTATCGTAATCATCCTCATAGTAATCATCATCGTCTTCATATTCGCCAAACATTAAGTCTTTCATTCTGTCAAAAATCTTCGCCACAATACGTTCCTCCTAAGCTGTTTCTATTGCTCATCCTTTGTTGGGATAATATCTTTCTCCGAAAATACCTGTGCCCACGCGGACAATGGTCGCACCCTCTTCGATGGCAACCTCGTAATCGCCCGTCATCCCCATGGATAAGGTATCCATCTTTATATTATCAATTTTTTTCCCGTTCATGTCAACCAGTAATTCTCTCATTTGACGAAAAACTTCTCTGTTTTCCTCCTGATTTTCAACAAAAGGCGCAACCGTCATCAGCCCGCGCACACGAATATGCTGCATTTTCGCAATCTCTCTGAGCAGTGCTTCGGTATCCTCCGGCTTCACGCCGAATTTGCTTTCCTCCGCCGCCATGTTCACCTCTATCAGAATATCCATCACAATATCCTTCTGTGCCGCGCGCTTTTCGATTTCCTCCGCCAGCTTCAGGCTTTCCACAGAATGAATCATATCCACCTTATCAATGATATATTTCACCTTGTTTGTCTGCAAATGCCCAATTAAGTGCCAGTGGATTCTCTCTCCCTCCGGCGCATATTCCATCATAGGCTCATATTTCTCCATGATTTCCTGCACCTTGTTTTCGCCCAGAGAAAGGCCCCCTGCCTGCACCGCCTCGCCAATCAGCTCCACAGGCTTTGTCTTGCTGACTGCCAACAGAAGTACATCCTCCGCCGTTCTGCCGCTTTTTTCTGCGGCTGCCGCAATTTTTGCTCTCACATTCTGAATATTTTCAACTACGCTCATATTTCTGCCTTCTTTCTATCTCTTTATCCATCCGGACGCTTAAAAAACGCTGTCGCCCTCCTTGATATTTTTTGCATCGGAAACAATCGTATCGTATGGCTGCAGCCCCGTTGTGCTGCCTGCCTGCACGATGGCGTATTCCTGATTCTGTTCCACAACATCAATTACAACAAACTTCGCGATGGAGCTGTTTGCTACATAAACCCCCGCGTGCGGCAGCAGCTCGGAAAGCGTTACCTGTGCGGCATCCTCGCCTGTACCCTGCAGCACAACGTCGCCTGTTTTCAGTCCGCTGTCCTCCAATTCAATGTAAACCGCATCCTCATCGCTCGTCACAGCGGTAATATCGGTAAATTTCGTACTGCTTCCCTTCACAAGCAAAACACCCGTATTGCCCATGCTTTCCGTCAGACAGCTTCTGGGGATTTTCAGCAGGGATTTTTCCACAATCGCATCATTGGGAATCTTCAGACCCTCTGTCACAGTCCCCTCTAAGCTGAAGGAAACCGTGCGGCTTTCCATGAAGTCCTCCATGTGCTCATAGCTTGAGAAAACAACCTTCGTCTGCTTATCTCCTGCGGTGAGGCTTTCCACATCTGCGTTGATTTTGTAGGTTTCTTCCTCCGTCATCATATTCAGGGTACGGCTTGTTTTGCCTGCCTCCCAGCCTGCTACGGCGTTGTTCGGCAGATATGCAACCACATACCACTTGTTATCCGTAATAATCTTAAAGAGCGGATCGCCCTTGGCAACGCTTTTCGCCTTGGAGATATACTGTGTCTTTGCATCCCCGATCTGCTTTTCCGTTACCTGCTCCGCCTTGTCGGGTGTCAGCTTTTTCTCCATCCCGTCATAGCTCAGACAAAGCACACCTGCCTCCGATGCCGTCAGCGCACTTTGGTTCTGCGCCAGCTGCTGCTCGTACACATTTCTTTCCTCTGTCAGCTGTGAAAGGCTGTCCACATTCTCTGTCAGCCAGATTTCGTTTCTCTGATCCATAAAGGAGGTTACCTGGCTTTTCAGCGTATACATATAGGAAAGGCTCGACCGCATGGAACGCCCTGCATAGGCATCCACCGTCCGGCTCACGTTATCCTCCAAACGGGAAATATCCTCCGAAAAGGCAGATAAATCCGTTCTTGCCTTCTGGCTTTTCAGAATATCCTTATCAATCTGGTTCAGCTTGCTTTCCAGCGCGTCCGTTGAATCCGTATCCTTTACCGTGCAGACCACTGCGCCCTTCGGCACATAGTCCCCCTGCGAATACTGATAATACGGCTGTCCGTCTCTGGTGCTGTCCACCACATATTCCTCCCGAAGGATCAGCCCCGTATAAACCTCAGGCGTATCAATCGTGCCGTATGCCACCGTTTCCACATCAATATCAGAGCCCTTTATCGCAAGGCTGCCAATCTGCCCCACCAGATACAGCGCAATGATTGCAAATACAAGCAAAGGCATCATCATGTGGCTGCCTCTTCTTCTCTGCCGACTATTCGCAAATTGAATTGCGCATCATGGCACACCTTAGCGAGGATAAGAATATGATTGATGCTTTCCTTAGCAATCACGATATTCATGCGGCCACTGCTGCCAAAGTTTATAAGATCGACCTGAAAGACGTAGGTTCCGACATGCGCCGTAAAGCCAAGACTGCCAATTTCGGTATCATCTATGGCATATCCGTATTTGGTCTTGCCGAACGAATGAATGTAGATCGTAAAGAAGCCAAAGAGTTAATCGACGGTTACTTTGAAACTTATCCGGGAGTGAAAGCATATATGGATAAAAGCATTCAGGTGGCCCAGGAAAAAGGCTATGTGGAAACAATCTTCCATCGGAAGCGCTTCTTACCGGACATCAATTCGCGGAATGCCGTTGTACGCGGATATGCGGAACGAAATGCCATCAACGCCCCTATCCAGGGAAGTGCGGCAGATATTATAAAAGTAGCAATGGCACGTATCTATCAACGGTTCCAGACCGAAGGAATACAAGCCAAAATGATCCTGCAAGTACATGACGAATTAAATTTCAGCGTTCCTGTCAATGAAAAAGAGCGTGTAGAAGAAATCGTCATCGAAGAAATGGAGAAAGCATACCGCATGCACGTCCCCTTGAAAGCAGATTGCGGATGGGGCAAAAACTGGCTTGAGGCACATTAAACCATCAAGTGAATAAAGGCCACCTCAATAAGGAATTGCTATCTTTTAGACACTAATTACACAAGGAGACTCCACCTTATCAGGGACCTCCGCTTACAAAATAAAAGCAAGTATGAGTAATAACATTATTTAACTCTGTATCCAGAAAGCTAGAAAAAAGATTCCTTTTTCGACGAAGTGATTCATTCTATATCCGGCAGATTGACTGCCGGATATTTTTTTGTCACCAATATTGGCAAAAAGCTAGTTATCACCCACCTCCACTCTTGACATTTTGACAATCTTTTATCTTCAAAAATGCATAAATACCAAATTAATATGTAGATTTGCAGCGTAAAACCAATGCATTTGGTAGACAAATGAAAGTATAACCCAAAAACTTAAATAGCCATGAAAGCAAAAGTATCTTTAAAAATGTTCGTTTTATCTGCAGCTCTTCTTGTTGTATCGCTTGCTACTTCTGCACGTAGCTACGATAATCAATTGATTTATAATCCAATCGAAGAGAATGGCATGACAGTGGGACAAACCGTTTACAAAATGGACGGAAATACACTTGCCAACTACATGAAGTACAACTACAAGTACGATGACAACAAACGTATGATTGAAAGCGAGGCCTTGAAATGGAACAATAGCAAAGACGCATGGGAAAAAGACCTACGCATCAATTACACTTATGAAGGCAAGACCGTTACTACGAATTATTATAAATGGAACGCTAAAAAACAAGCCTACGTACTGGTACCCGAAATGACCGTTACGATGGATAATACAAATATGTAACATAAACTCTCTCTCATTCTAATATTCTAACAAAAGGATACGCCGCTTCTGCTGAAGAAGTGGCGTATTTCATAATATGAGGTCTACATTACAAAACAAAGAAACGCTCTTGCAGTTCTTTTAGATAACTTCGGGAAATAATCAAATCGTTCTTATCGTGAAAAGGCGGATAAAGTTGACAGCATTTACCATCAATCATTGCCAGATAATTAACATTTACAATAGCAGATTGGCTAATCTGTACAAAAGCTTGTGAATAACTGATAATATCTTCTGCTTTTGTATTTCGCTTCAAATTCAGACAAGTTTGATTAAACAAGACCACCTGCCATTGACGTTTGTCTTTCAGATATTCAAAAAAGCCGATTTCTTCCAGTCGCAAGAGTTTGAAGCCTGTCACTGTACTAATCATAAACATGCCTTGCTGGGGCATCAATGCACTAATAGAAGAAGCAAAAGAAGGCAAAAGAGGAAGCGAAGTAGAGCTCATAGCCTTCCGGTAACGGTCCATAATTACTTTCAGGTCTTCTGCTTCAAAAGGCTTCAGCAGGAAGTCGAAAGCCGACTCACGCAACGCCTGAAGCAAGTATTTGTCATAAGAGGTGTAAAACACAACCTTCATATCCCACAAAATATCCTCCCTGATTTCACTTAATAGATTGAGTCCCAACGTATCCGGAAGTTCCACATCAAGAAACAATAAGTCCGGATGCAACTCCATAATCATCTTTTTACCTTTTGCACCATTCCCTGCGATTCCTTTTACTTCAAATTCACGATAGGGCTCCAACTCTCGGCGCAAAGCATCAATCGCTGTACGTTCATCGTCAACGATGACTACCTTATACTTTTCTTCTGTCTCCATCATAAATCATAAGAAAAACGAAACGGGATATATACCGACACTTCCGTACCGGTTTGTCCATCGCTTCTGTTGGTTATATTAAAACGTATTTTATCACTCTTGTTCTTTGTATTCAGTAATTGAATGGTCTGATACAACACTTTCAATCCTGTACCAGTACCCCGTGTGGCGGAAACTACCTGCGGGAGATACCCGCGTCCGTTGTCGGTAACCGTTATGCGAATCCCATTTGTTTCACGGGAAACATATACCATTAGCTCCTTTTTTCCGTCCTTTCCCGCCAGTCCATGTTTAATAGCATTCTCCACCGGAATTTGCACAATCATAGATGGAATCATGATGCGGGTTGCATCTAAACCGTCCTCCACCGTGATTGTTGCGACAAAATCTTCTCCGACACGTCCACGTTCCAGTTCGATGTATGTACGGACGAAATCCAGTTCGTCTTGCAAAGATACGCTCAATTTCTCGGTAAGTTCGAGGCTACGACGGAGATATTTCACCAGTTCCATCAGATTATGTTTCACCTCTTCCGAGCCGTTAAACTGATTGATCTCACGTCCCAGTACATTAAAAGTAAAATGAGGAGAAATCCGGCTTCTCAAATTCTCCATGCGGACACGGTTGATTTGCTGGAAGAAACGCTGGCGAAGAAACTCCCTCTTTTTACGCATATACCAGACAACTACCACTACCCCTGCCACAAGCAACACGCAGACAAGTACCCAGATAGATACGCTCAACTTGAGCACTCTCATCTCTGCCGCCTGTCGCTGAATCTTCATTTCCTTACGAAGCACTATCGTATCCTGCCGGTAACGCATATCCAATTCGGCAACACGCATCTGTATCCGTTCGCTCCGGATGGAATCGTCCAGATGGCAATCACGTTTCAGGTATTCATAGGCACGGCGATAATCACCGGTATGCTCAAAATAATGTTGCAGATACTGATTGCGTATAGTCAACATATTGGCGTCAAGATGCCCCACAGGAGCAGTCCGGGCGATCATAGTCTTCGCTTGGGCTATATTACCTTTCTTCAATGCCAGTTCAATCATCTGGGTTTCAATGTAATGAACAGCCGAGTTATGCTGTATATCGGAGAAGAAACGATAACTTTCGTCCAGGCAGATCTGTGCGGAGTCCAGTTTGTCAGTCAGCAAGTACAATTCTCCCAGGTTTACTTTAATAAAGTTCTGTTCAAACACCATCTGCGGATAAGAAGATACGAGTGCATTGGCCCTGCGCATATATTTCAAAGCCTCCTGATAGTTTTTCCGGTAATAATAATGGTTGCCGCGATTGTTGAGATAGGTCCATTGCTCGCTCACGTTCATTTCATCGAAGAACTGCCCGGCCAATTCATAGTAATGATTGGATAAATCGAAATCGCGCAGTTCCATGTAAGTCTGCCCCAATCCGTAGTAGACAGGAAATTTCGTGTGCTCGGACAAGTTCAAAGAATCACAGAGAAACAGGGCGCGCCGGTAATACGAAGCAGTGTGCGCCAAGTCACTGCGATGCAGATAGGCATCAGCTATATTGATACAAATATCCGGAAGCAGGTGTAGTTTTTTTCCTTTCAGGCGATATCCATAGGCTTTCTTATAGTCGATAATTGCAGAATCAGGGCGGTTCAGTTGCATCCATACGTTGCCTTCGATATTATAGACATCGGACAATACATCATTCCATCGTGGAGACTGGAGAGATTCAGAAGATTGGGAAGCATTGCGGGAAAATTCTTTTACCCGGCGGTTGTAATAGAGTATAGAATCAAAATCGGAAGAGACAAAAAATGTTTTCCCGTAAAGGGCGAGCAGACGATAATAAACCAGGGAATCTTGCGTCTGCGTCAGTGCCTCAAGCAGTTGTGAGCGGGAATAATGCACATTGGAAAACAAAGAATCCTGTACACGAACTTCCAGAGAATCAACCAACGCCTGTTCGCATGAAGAGCTATTGCGGTGTCTATCAGCATATCCGCAACTCAACAACATCAACAACCCCAACAGTCCAAATAGTTTCATAGCAGTCTTCTGATTCATCAGTCCCCTTATTCATGTCATGTTTTGAATGTGACAAAAATACATTATTTATCCTGAATCCCAGCGAATTTTATTATTTTTTTAATACCTTTGTGCCCATATAAATATGAGCAACTGACCTAATGAGTCCACTGAACTTCACCCACATTTTGACACAGGCAGTCGATGAGCTATCGGAAAGCGAATCTTATAAAGGACTGTTTCATCAGCACAAAGATGGCGAGCCACTGCCCTCTGCAAAAGTCTTGTATGAAATTATTGAGCTTTCACGCTCCATTCTTTTCCCCGGATATTACGGAAATTCTACTATTAACAGCCGGACTATCAATTATCACATCGGTGTCAACATTGAAAAATTGTTTGATTTACTTTGTGAGCAAATCTTGGCCGGATTATGTTTTAGCACTTCCATAGAGGGGAAATGCAACGTCTGCTCCGACTCCAAACGAGAAGAAGCTGCACGTCTTGCTGCTAAATTCATCAGTAAGTTACCCGCCATGAGGAGGATACTGGCAACGGATGTGGAAGCCGCCTACAACGGTGACCCGGCTGCCGAAAGCTATGGAGAGGTCATATTCTGTTATCCGGCCATTAAAGCGATCAGCAATTACCGTATCGCGCATGAATTGCTGGAACTGGGTGTTCCTCTGATTCCCCGTATCATCACGGAGATGGCGCATAGCGAAACGGGAATTGATATCCATCCGGCCGCAAAGATTGGCACTCACTTCACCATCGACCATGGTACGGGTGTCGTAATCGGCGCCACGAGTATCATCGGAAACAACGTCAAACTATATCAGGGTGTCACGCTGGGAGCCAAGAGTTTCCCGCTGGATGCCGACGGAAAACCTATCAAGGGAATCCCCCGCCATCCGATCCTGGAAGACAATGTAATTGTTTATTCCAACGCCACTATTCTGGGAAGAATCACCATCGGGCGTGATGCAACCGTAGGCGGTAATATCTGGGTAACGGAAAACGTGCCCGCAGGAGCAAGAATCGTACAAACTAAAGCAAAAAAATAAAATCAAAAGAATCTATATGAGCGAACAATTCGAGATGATAGCCAAGACTTTCCAGGGACTGGAAGAGATACTTGCAGAAGAACTGACAGCATTAGGAGCCAACGACATTCAAATAGGACGTCGTATGGTTTCATTTACAGGAGATAAACGTATGATGTACAAGGCTAATTTCTGTCTACGTACCGCCATCCGTATCCTGAAACCCATCAAGAACTTTACGGCCAAAGATGCTGACGAGGTTTACAATCAAATACAGGCTATTCCATGGGAAGAATATCTCGATGTGAACAAGACATTTGCTATCGATGCAGTAGTATTCAGTGAGGAGTTCCGCCATTCGAAATTCGTTTCGTACAAGGTGAAAGATGCGATTGTGGACTACTTCCGCGAGAAAACGGGTAAACGTCCGTCGGTACGCATCAACAACCCGGATGTACTTCTGAACATTCATATTGCACAGACTACCTGTACCTTGTCGTTGGACTCGTCCGGAGAATCACTTCACCGTCGCGGTTATCGCCAGGAAGCGGTAGAAGCTCCGTTGAATGAGGTATTGGCTGCCGGCATGATTTTAATGACCGGATGGCGTGGAGAATGTGATCTGATCGATCCGATGTGTGGTTCGGGTACTATCCCTGTAGAAGCCGCACTGATTGCTAAGAATATCGCTCCGGGAGTATTCCGTAAAGGGTTTGCTTTCGAGAAATGGGTGGATTTCGATGCGGATATGTTTGATGAGATTTACAATGACGACAGTCAGGAGCGTGAGTTTACTCATAAGATTTATGGGTATGACAACAATCCGAAAGCGAATGAGATTGCAACTCACAATATAAAAGCTGCCGGTGTATCGAAAGATATCGTGCTAAAATTGCAACCGTTCCAGCAGTTCGAACAGCCGAAAGAGAAATCAATCATCATCACCAATCCTCCTTATGGGGAACGTATCTCTACGAATGATTTGCTCGGTCTTTACCAGATGATCGGCGAACGTCTGAAACATGCATTTGTAGGAAACGAAGCATGGGTGCTTTCTTATCGGGAAGAGTGTTTCGACCAGATTGGCTTGAAGGCAAGCCAGAAGGTTCCTTTGTTCAATGGACCGTTGGAGTGTGAATTCCGCAAATATGAGATTTTTGACGGAAAATATAAAGAGTTCAAGAGCCAGGAAGAGGGCGAAGAGAAGAAAGAGGGTGAAGGAGAACAAGCTCCAAGATTCAGAGAAAGAAAAGAATTTAAGCCACGCCGCGAAGGTGAGTTCAAGCCGCGTCGGGACGGCGAATCCAGACCTCGCAGAGAGGGAGAATACAAGCCACGCAGAGAAGGTGGCGACTTCAAAGGTGGCGATGAAAGAGATAGAAAACCACGGGGAGAATTCCGCGGAGGAAGAGATTCAAGAGGGCCAAGAGAATTTAGGGGAAACCGGGAGCCGAGGATTCCGAAGAAGGAAGAGGAATAAACGGTTATAATCCCAACAACTTATTCACCCTGTAATTCACTAGTTAATAATTAATTAAAAACTTGAAGTTCCAAATTGGAACTTCAAGTTTACATCATAGTTCTAATGTTCAGTCACAAATTGGAACCTGTCTAAACAAAAAAATGGATGATATAGCTATTATAGAAAACAAAATATACGAAATCAGAGGGCAAAAAGTTATGCTTGACTTTGATTTGGCAGAAATGTATGGAGTTGAAACTAAACGCCTCAAGGAACAAGTACGTCGTAATATTGAACGCTTTCCTGCTGAATTCATGTTCGAGCTAACAAAAGAAGAAGTTGCAATTTCAAGGTCGCAAATTGCGACCTTGAAAACAGGACAAGGATATAACATCAAATATCTTCCGTTTGCATTTACTGAATATGGTATAGTTATGTTATCCAGCGTCCTCAAGTCCAAGACCGCTGTGGAAGTAAATATCAATATTATCCGTGCTTTTGTACGTATGCGCCAATATCTTCTATCCAATATACCTAAAAAGGAGTTGGAAGAATTAAAACAACGCATCGAATATCTCGAAGAAGATATTACTTCTGATAGGGAAAGTTACGAAAAACAATTTGACGACCTATTTAATGCCTTTGCTAAAATAAGTGCAATTATCCAATCAAGACAGACTCCTTTGGACAGAGTAAAAATAGAAGGATTTAAAAACAAATAATAAAGAAAAGAGCAATGAGTAAAATTGGAAAAAGAGCCATTCTGTTATTGTTGGCACTACCAATCGGATTCAATGTTATGGCACAAGAAACCAAAAAACCGACGCTGGAAGAACTGATTCCGGGCGGCGAGAGTTACCGCTATGCAGAAAACCTGTACGGGCTGCAATGGTGGGGCGACGAATGTATCAAGCCAGGAGTAGATACCCTTTATTCAATTCAACCCAAAACCGGGAAAGAAACAATGGTTATCACTCGCGAGCAAATCAACAAAGTGCTTGAAGAAAACAAGGCAGGAAAATTATCACACCTGTATTCCGTCCGTTTTCCATGGACAGACAAGGCACAAATGCTATTCACGATAGCAGGAAAGTTCATTGTATATGATTTCAAGAACAATCAGGTTATCAGCACTTTCAAACCAAAGGACGGGGCAAATAATGAAGACTATTGCGCAGCCAGTGGAAATGTGGCTTACACGATAGATAACAATCTATATGTGAATGAGAAAGCAGTAACCAATGAACCCGAAGGCATCGTTTGTGGACAAACAGTGCACCGCAATGAATTCGGTATCAACAAAGGAACTTTCTGGAGTCCGAAAGGCAACCTGCTCGCTTTCTACCGTATGGATGAAAGCATGGTGACACAATACCCGCTTGTAGACATCACTGCACGTGTAGGCGAAGTGAACAACGTACGCTATCCGATGGCAGGAATGACGAGCCATCAGGTAAAAGTAGGCATTTACAACCCTGCTACCGGTAAAAGCATTTATCTGAATGCAGGCGATCCGACAGACCGTTATTTCACTAACATCAGCTGGGCACCGGATGAAAAGAGCCTCTACCTGATCGAAGTAAACCGCGACCAGAATCATGCCAAACTCTGCCAGTACAACGCAGAGACAGGAGAACCCATGGGAGTTCTCTATGAAGAAATGCACCCTAAATACGTTGAACCGCAAAACCCCATCGTATTTTTGCCGTGGGACCCTACCAAGTTCATCTATCAAAGTCAGCGTGACGGCTACAATCACCTTTATCTCTTTGAGACAAATGCAGCAAACATGAAAGGTGAAACCTATAATAGTGCCAACGGCGGTAGTTATTTCCAGGCCGGTAAAGTAAAACAGCTAACCAAAGGCAACTGGCTGGTCAGCGAAATCCTGGGATTCAACACAAAGCGTAAAGAGGTCATCTTCACTGCCGTAGAAGGCTTGAGAAGCGGCCATTTTGCAGTAAACGTAAGTAATGGAAAGATAAGCCAGCCGTTCGAGAACTGCAAGGAAAGCGAACATAGCGGAACACTTAGCGCCTCTGGTACATACCTTATCGACCGTTATTCCACCAAAGACCAACCCCGCGTCATCAACCTGGTAGACACCAAAAACTTCAAAGAAACAGCCAACTTGCTGACAGCCGAAAATCCTTACGACAGATACCAGATGCCAAGCATCGAAACCGGAACAATCAAAGCGGCAGACGGCACTACCGACCTGCATTACCGCCTGATGAAGCCGACAAACTTCGATCCGGCTAAGAAATATCCCGTAATCGTATATGTCTACGGAGGCCCTCACGCACAATGCGTCACCGGAGGATGGCAGAACGGCGCACGCGGATGGGACACATACATGGCAAGCAAAGGCTATATCATGTTCACCATCGACAATCGCGGTAGCAGCAACCGCGGACTAACATTTGAAAATGCCACCTTCCGCCATCTCGGTATCGAAGAAGGCAAAGATCAGGTGAAAGGCGTTGAATTCCTGAAATCCCTCCCCTACGTAGACAGCGAGCGCATCGGCGTACACGGATGGAGTTTTGGAGGTCACATGACTACCGCCCTGATGCTCCGTTACCCGGAGATATTCAAAGTAGGCGTTGCCGGAGGTCCGGTAATCGACTGGGGGTATTATGAAGTGATGTACGGCGAACGCTATATGGATACACCGAAAAGCAATCCGGAAGGCTACAAAGAATGTAACCTGAAGAATCTTGCCGGTCAACTGGAAGGTCACCTGTTGATTATTCACGACGATCATGACGATACCTGCGTGCCACAGCACACCCTGTCGTTTATGAAAGCCTGTGTAG
>OHAI01000862.1_pt1 | contig 24165 bp, 23 predicted proteins | sample 1577091 | NCBI WGS metagenome assembly OHAI01 (sample SAMEA3541548, study PRJEB24748) | human gut metagenome | biome: human gut; feature: human-associated habitat; material: faeces | place: China | collected 2012
TGTAACGGGTTCGACGGGGGCAGTGAGGCTTGATAAGCGGGCAGAGGCGCCTGGCCTCTATAAAACGGGTAACTTATAAATTAAAGAACAACAACGAAACTGTTCTTCTCGCTGCTTAATTAGCGAGCGTTCCCGCCGGGAGGACCACGGCCCGGCAGCGGAGCGTCGATGAGTGGTGAACGTGCGCACGCTAAGCTTTGCGCGTGCCATGCATGATGAAGCTACCGGACGGACAGGCTTGCCGGTTTGCCTGTCCTGAAGGGAAAGGGGACGCACAGCGTCCCGCAAAAACCCGCTGCGCCCGGAGAAGTTCCTGTCAAAGCGCTTTCGGACGGGGGTTCAACTCCCCCCATCTCCACCAAAACGACCCTAGACGAACTCAAATCGTCGATGGTCACATCAGAATGGCTGTCCTGTGTGTTATACAGGACAGTCATTTTGTCGTCATAGAGGTAAATCTTGTTGACCATTTCGGGTTTGCTGACCTTAAACATAGCCTCACCTCTTGGCACAAGTATAGATGAAAAACTGCGTGTTAAATACACGCTATTTTTACACTTGTATTTTTATGTGCAATCTATTGCGATGCGCCAAAAGATGCTTTATCATGTGGGTATGAATTCAAAAAAGCAAAGAGAAGGATGGATACCATGAAATTTCAAGAGCTATTGGCTGGAAAGCAAATCAACTGGGACAGAGTAAAGCTGATTCGTCACAATCTTACCAAAGAGGAGGTAGCCGCCAACTACGAGCGGGGGTATCTGGAACTGTATCAGTCAGTTCAAAACCATGCGCGGTTTCGGGATTGTGATATGGTCATTAGCTTTTTGGGGACGGAAGGGACGAATGGTGTTTTTCAGGGTTGCTATCGCGTTGGGGGTTCAAAGCCATATATCCGCGCACAATTCCCAGAAGATTTTATGCCAGATAACGGTATGGTAGAGGAGAAGTCTGCGGTATATGAACTGGTCAAGACGGACTTGCTTGCTGATATGAAGGACCGCCTTGTAATTGACTGGGGCAAGGGAACGATCAATTTTTGTCAGAACGGAACGACAGAGAAGGAAGTGTTGGAGATTCGCCCCGCCATGTCTGAAATCAGCTTTACCAGCTATGACAGGGTATTGCTGTCTTTTGAGACGCTCCACAAAATCGTCTACAACAAAGCGGTATACAAAGAATGGGAGGAAAAGCTGTCTGATGTGGCCGGGGTGTATCTCATTACGGATACCAAGACGGGCAAGCACTATGTCGGCTCCGCCAGCGGTGAACAGGGCGGCATCTGGGGCCGATGGAGTGAGTATGCCCGGACAAAACACGGCGGCAATAAGCGCCTCAAGGAGCTTATCACCGCCGATGCTGACTATTGCAAGAATTTTCAGTATTCCATTCTGGAGGTGTTCCCCATCAAGAGAGACAAACACGAGGTATTGGAATACGAGCAGCTATACAAGAAAAAGCTGTGGTCGATTCAATTTGGGTTAAATGATAACTAAGCAAATATTGTGATTTTAGTAGAGTTTTTTCTTGGAATATGATACACTAAGAAAAAGATAAATTTGAATAGGTGTATGATTTATCGCCTGTTAAAAGATTGTCAATTTTTGCAAAGGTACCCAAAGACTATGGAGGTGGAAACATGGACTCAAAGGTTATTGTATTATTTAACCATAAAGGCGGCGTAAGTAAAACGACGACAACCTATCATGTTGGTTGGAAACTGACTGAATACGGGAAAAAAGTTTTGCTTGTTGATGGCGACCCTCAATGTAATCTTACAAGTTTGCTACTTGGCGAATACTTTGATGAATACTATACTAACTCCCAAACAAGCAAAAATAACATCAAAGATGCTGTAAAAATGGCCTTTGAAGGAAAGCCACGGCCTATTTGTGCAATTGATTGTTTTTCTCCAACGGATAACTCCAATCTTTTTATTATTCCGGGACATATGGATTTATCTGAGTATGATCCTGCCTTAAGCCTCGCACTCAATAGTAACAATGCAATTACCACCTTACAAAACCTGCCGGGCGCATTTTATGAGCTTATTCGCTTATGCTGCGAAAAATATAAAATTGACTATGTTTTGATTGATATGAACCCTGGATTGAGTGCTATAAATCAAACATTTTTTATGATAAGTGACGGATTCATTGTTCCGACAAACCCTGATCCATTTTCTGTTATGTCGCTGAAAACTCTGAAAAATGTTTTGCCGCGTTGGAAAAATTGGGCAGTTCATTCTCGCGAAGCATTTGCAGATTCTGCGTATCCGCTTCCAGAATCCAGCATGAAGTTTGTTGGAGAAATTATCCAGCGATTTAATCTGAGAAATCAACGCGCGGCACGTCCCTATCAAGGAAAAATTCAAGAAATCAAGGACTATATTGAGGGCGAATTGTGTGGGACACTAGAAAAGAATGATATGCTATTTGATAATTCTACTTTGAAATCGGAAGGAATTTTGACAGACCATTGTCTAGCTGAAATATCCGAGTTTGGAGCACTAATTCAGAAAGCAAATGCAGCATCCCGTCTTGTTTTTGCACTTACACCTGCTCAGTTAGAGGCCACTGGAACAGTTTTAGACAGTATGATTGTCAGTCAGCAACGATTCAATACCGAGTTTAATAGAATTGCTAAAGTCATTTTGGAGCTAGTAAAATGACTAGTAGTTTTGCTGTTTTTAAAGAGATTATCAAAGAAACGAGAAATTCCAGTAGCTTATATAGTTACCTGCAAAATGTTGTACACCCACCATATGATTATAGTGATTTGTTGCGGTGGCAGTGGGCGCAAAGTGTCTCAGCTCTAGATAAATTAATTCACGATTTAGTTCGAGTTGGTATGCTGGAAATTTTTCAGGGGAATAGAGCACCGACTTCCAAGTTTTTGACATTCCCCGTTTCTTTGCAGACTCATGAGCAAATGCGGCGGACGCCAAACCTTTCTTATTCAATTTTGGAACAAGAAATTGTACGAAAGCACAGCTTTTTGGCTTTTCAAGACCCGGACAAAATCGCTGATGCTTTAGCATACATTTGGGCGGAACCTCATAAATGGGCTGTATTGGCGCAGCATTTTGGGATGACTGAATCTGCCATACGGGTACAGGTTAAAAACATTTCGATAAGAAGAAATCAGATTGTCCATGAAGGGGATTATTCTAGTAATTTGTTACAACGTCAATCGATTGTGGCGTCTGATGTTGAAGATGTTTTGACATTTGTTTCAAGTCTAGGAGAGGCAATCTATAATGAAGTAAAGTGATTCATTAATCAAAATCATAAAAATGTGATAGCAGCAATCCCACCTGCAAAGCACCATAAGTTCTTATTTGGCCCGCCCAGGTCCACCAAGAAAAGGACTTGCTTTTCAGCAGGTCCTTTTTCCATGAAATTCATTTCTGCGCAACGCGCAAAATATCTTCGGCCGGAAATATTTGCGCCGCAAATGTGAAAAGCGCCGGATGCTTCGCACAGCGCGCCGAATGCGCTATTTTTCTGCACGCCGGTGCATTTTTCGCGCAGGACATACAAACACATTGCAATATCCTGCCCTATGCGGCAGCGCGAACGCCCCAAGAATTAAGACTAATTAAGATGTCGCCGTATGCTTTTCTTGCTATAATACTGGCCGCAGAACAAAAAACACCATCAGGAGAACAGAGCAAATGACAAGCGTAAGAAGATGGGCAATCGAAAATCGTACAAACGGCATGCCGGCCGCGCAGAAAGCGCCCGTCCGGTCCGTGCCGGTCGTATCCTTTTCTCCGGCAAGGACGGCAAAACAGCCTCATTGCCCGCAAAAGAGCGCCCCGGATGCTCTGTGCCAGATCATGCGGAACGTAAAACGAACAGCAGGCAGGCGCATGCGCCTGCAGGAGGGATACTGAAATGGAGCTTTCTTCGTTGTTCCTCGCGGGAAAAGGGAGCGCCCTGACCTCCTTCTTCTCGACGGCATTTCTCGTCGTGTTCCTGCCGTTTTGTCTCGTGGTGTACAGTCTCATGCCGCGGCGCGGGAAAAAATACTTCCTGCTCGCCGCCGACTGCGCCTTTTTCTGGCTGATCAGCGGCAAGCTGCTCGTATACCTGCTTCTGACGGCGCTTTCGATGCACTACTTCGGACTGTGGCTGGACAAAATACAGTCGGAGACGAAGCTTCTGCTCGCGCAGACGGAAAAAGCCGAGCGCAAGACCGTGCGCAAGCGGCAGCAGGCCGTGCAGCACCGGATCCTTTTGCTGGCCGTCATTTTGCACATCGGCGTCCTGTTCGCACTCAAATATTCCGGCTTTGCCGCGACGAATGTCAACACGCTCCTGGCGCACCTGCACATTCCCGTGCAGCTGGCGATCCCGAAGTATGTGATGCCGATCGGTATCTCCTTTTTCACGCTGCAGGCGCTGTCCTATATCGTGGACGTGCAGCGCGGCGTCACAAAAGCAGACACGAATCTGCTGCGCCTGACGCTGTTCATCAGCTTCTTCCCGCAGATCGTGGAAGGGCCGATCTGCCGCTACGACCAGACCGCGCAGCAGCTCTGGGACGCAAAGCCAATCACCTACGAGAACCTGACGCTCGGTCTGCAGCGCATTGCCTACGGCATGATGAAAAAGGTCATCATCGCCGACCGGCTCAACCCGCTCGTGAGAAATGTCTTTAATAACTACACCGACTTTGACGGCGGCGTGATCGCACTGGCTGCCGTGTGCTACACTGTGCAGCTGTACATGGACTTTTCGGGCTCGATGGACGCCGTCACCGGCACGGCGCAGATCCTCGGCGTCACAATGCCGGAAAACTTCCGACAACCGTTTTTCTCCAAGACGATCTCGGAATTCTGGAAACGCTGGCACATCACGCTCGGCACCTGGTTCAAGGACTATGTATTCTACCCGGTCGTCACGCTCAAGCCGCTGGAAAAGCTCACTTCCGCCGCCCGCAAACGCCTCGGCAACCACTACGGTCCGCTTCTGGCGAGCGCCGTCGCGCTCTTTTGCGTGTGGTTCTGCAACGGTCTCTGGCACGGTGCCGCGTGGAGCTATCTCTTTTTCGGCATGTACCACTTCGTGCTGATCCTCGGCGGCAACATCATCGCCCCGCCGGTGCGGGCCGTCAACGCACGGCTGCACATCCGCGCCGAGAGCTTCCCGTACCGTCTGCTGCAGATGCTGCGCACGACGGTGCTGGTCATCATCGGCGAGCTGTTTTTCCGTGCAAACGGCCTGCGCGCAGGTATGCAGATGTTCCGCACCATGGTCACCGGATTTGCATTCCCCGTCTTTGACGATGCGCTCTTCAAGGCGCTCGGTATTGACAAGTTTGACCTCATGATCGTTGCTGTGACGCTGCTGATCGTGTTCGTCGTGAGCGTGATCAACGAAAAAGGCAAGTCCGTGCGCGCGCTGCTGGCACAGCGCCCTGCTGCGGTACGCTGGACGGTCTTCTACGCGCTCATTTTGTTCATCATCGTTTTCGGAGCATACGGAAAGGGCTACATTCCCGTCGACCCCATGTATGCGAACTTTTAGGAGGCACGCATGTCCCGATTTCTCAAACATACGCTCAGATGCGTCGTTTTTCTCGCCGTGCTGGCGCTTTTGCTGACCGGTGTGTCGCAGCTGGTGCGGCCAAAAAACAACACCCGCAGCGACGGCATCCATGACCCCGCGGCCAACGGCATCCTCGGAGAACCGGACAACACGATCGACCTGCTCATCCTTGGTGACAGCGAGAGCTATTCCGCCTTCATCCCGATGCAGCTGTGGCAGCAATACGGTTACACGGCCTACTGCTGCGGCACATCCAGACAGACACTGTACTATTCGGAAGCGTTCTTGCACAAAGCCTTCCAAAAGCAGTCGCCCAAGCTTGTGATCCTGGAGACCGATGTGATCTTCATCGATTTTTCGTACGGCAGTATGCTGCTGCAGGAGGCCGGCGACCTCTTCCCTGTGTTTTCCTACCACGACCGGTGGAAAACGCTGAAATCCAGCGATTGGAGCCTGAACGTAAACTACACCTATATCGACAATGCAAAAGGGTATCAGCTGCGCTGCAACGCCACTCCGGCGGACGCCAGCAATTATATGACGCCATCGGATGCCTACGCTCCCATCCCGAAGCGAAACCGCGCCTATGTTGAGCGCATCAAGGCCTTCTGTGACGAAAACGGCGCGCAGCTGCTGCTCGTCAGCACGCCCAGCACAGTCAACTGGAACATGGCGCGCCACAACAGCACGCAGGCGCTCGCAGATAAGCTGCAGATCCAGTTCATCGACTTCAACACCATGTCCGACCAGGTGTCGATCAACTGGAGCACGGATACCCGTGACCAGGGGGATCACCTGAATTATTTTGGCGCAAAAAAAGTAACGGCTGCGCTCGGCGATTATCTGTCTGACAACAGCCTGCTGCCAAGCCACAAGGACGATCCGGAGTATTCCGATTGGGACACACAGGCCGATGCGTTTAACCAGGCGATCACTGCCGAACTCGCAAAATCATAATTGCAGCACAGCATTTCCATGTGCCGGAGCAGACCAAGCATCGCCTGCTCCGGCTTTTGCGTTTCAAAATCAAATCGCAGGAGCACGCCGAAAGCCCCATCGTGTTTCCGGGCGAAAACGGCGAGCGGCAGTACCGCTCTCCCAAAGCGCTCCACAGCGAGTTTCTCCGTTTTCCGTCGGCGTCGAGGATGCGGGCAATATCAACGCCGGCCTGTAAGCGACGGGTTCATGCGCGCTTTTGCAGCATCGCAGCTCCATATCACAACAGGCTGCCACGGTCACGGGGCAGCTCTACCTCGACGCCGCGTTTTTCGCTGAGCCGGGGCTCATCGGCGTGCACCCGAACGACAACACGGCCACCGTGTGGCTGCGTGCGGACGATCTCGCGGCCCTGATCCGGGAGCACGGAAACCCGGTGTATATTGCGGAGCTGTGAGCGCGGCCACACGCATAGAAAAAAGCAAGGCTTCCCGAATTCGGGAAGCCTTGCTTTTATCTATTTCTCTTTTTTGCAGTCACAGTTTCTGCCGCACTGCGCGCAGTTACCGGTGCAGCCGCTGCCGCAGCAGCCGCCCTTTTTCATGGCGCGGCGCCAGACGCGCCACGCGATGACGGCGCACACGGCCACGATGGCCAGCAGGAGATAATCGATCAGCCGCATCACACCAGCCCCGCGATCGCATACGCGGCAAGCGCCACGACCCACGCGACCGAGCACTGCAGAACCACGACGCCGACCGTCTTGAGCCGGGAATCCAGTTCGCGGCGGATGGTGGCGATGGCGGCCACGCACGGCGTATACAGCAGCGTGAACACGAGAAAGCTGATGGCGGAGCGCATGGTGAGCAGCGACGAAATGGCCGCGCCGCCGAGCAGCACCTGCAGCGTGCTGACGACGGATTCCTTGGCGATAAAGCCGGAGATGAGCGCCGTGGCGCACCGCCAGTCGCCGAAGCCGAGCGGACGGAAGACGGGCGCGATGAACTGCCCGATGAGCGCGAGCAGGCTGTTGGCACTGTCGGCCACGACGTTCAGGCGCGTGTCAAAGCTCTGGAGGAACCAGATGATGATGGTCGCAAGGAAAATGACCGTGAACGCGCGCTGGAGGAAGTCCTTCGCCTTCTCCCAGAGCAGCAGCGCCACGCTCTTGAGTCCGGGCATGCGGTAGTTCGGCAGCTCCATGACAAACGGCACGGGCTTGCCGCGGAAGGCCGTCTTGTTCATGATGAGCGCCGCGAGGATGCCGATGAGGATGCCGAGGACATACAGCCCCAGCATGACGAGCGCGCGGTAGCGCGGGAAAAACGCCGCGGTGAAAAAGGCGTAGATCGAGATCTTCGCCGAGCAGCTCATATACGGCGTGAGCAGGATGGTCATCTTCCGGTCGCGGTCGGACGAGACGGTGCGCGTGGCCATGATGGCCGGCACCGAGCAGCCGAAGCCGATGAGCATCGGCACGATGCTGCGCCCTGACAGGCCGATCTTGCGCAGGGGCTTATCCATGACGAAGGCGACGCGGGCCATATAGCCGGTGTCCTCCAGAATGGACAGGAAGAAAAACAGCGTCACGATGATCGGCAGGAACACGAGCACGCTACCGACGCCGGCGAACACGCCGTCGATGATGAGGCTATGTACCACGGGGTTGATGCCGTAGGCCGTGAGCGCGGCGTCCACGACGCCGGTCAGCGCGTCGATGCCGAGCTGCAGCAGGTCGGACAGCCACTGGCCGATGACGTTGAACGTGAGATAAAACGTGAGGAACATCACGACGAGAAACATCGGCAGGGCGGTATATTTGCCTGTGAGGATGCGGTCGATCTTCATGGAGCGCGCGTGCTCCTTGCTCTCGTGGCACTTGACCACGGAAGCAGCCACGACGCCCTCGATGAACGTGTAGCGCATGTCCGCGAGCGCCGCGTTGCGGTCGAGCCCGGTCTCGTTTTCCATCTGCACGATGCAGTGCTCAAGCAGCTCCCGCTCGTTTTCGTCGAGCGCGAGCGACTGCGCGAGATCGTCCCCGCCCTCGATGAGCTTGGCCGCGCAGAAACGCGCCGGCACGCCGATACGGTCGGCATGGTCGGCGATCAGGTGCACGACCGCGTGGATGCAGCGGTGCACGGCCGAATCATCCGCACAGAAGTCCGTCACCTTCGGCAGCGTCCGGCTGCGCGCGACGGTCAGCGCCTGATCCACGAGCTCGGACACACCCTCCCCCTTCGCCGCCGAGATCGGCACGATGGGGATGCCCAGCGCCTGGCTCATCTTCTGTACGTCGATGGCGCCGCCGTTGGCGTGCACCTCGTCCATCATGTTCAGCGCCAGCACCATCGGCACGCGCAGCTCGAGCAGCTGCAGCGTCAGGTACAGGTTGCGCTCGATGTTCGTGGCGTCAACGATGTTGATGATGCCATCCGGCTTTTCGTTGATGATAAAATCACGCGAGACGATCTCCTCCTGCGTATACGGACGCAGAGAGTAGATGCCCGGCAGGTCGACGACGGAGCAGCCCTTCTCGTCGCGCATCTCGCCCATCTTCTGGTCAACGGTCACGCCCGGAAAGTTGCCCACGTGCTGGTTGGAACCGGTGAGGGCGTTGAACAGCGTCGTCTTGCCGCAGTTCTGGTTGCCGACAAGTGCAAAGATCATGCCGACACCCCCTCGACCTCGATCTTCTCCGCCTCTTCGATGCGCAGCGTCAATTCATAGCCGCGCACGCGGATCTCAATGGGGTCGCCCATCGGCGCCACCTTCTGCAAAGTGACGCGCGTCCGGGGTGTCAGCCCCATGTCCAACAGCCGGCATCGCAGCGCGCCGTCCCCACCGACGGCCGTGATGACTGCTGAGGAACCGATCTTCAATTCATTTAATGTCATTGCCATTGCCTTTCTGTCAAAAATCATTTCCCTAGTGAAAAAGACTAGCATGGCGGGCGCGATTTTGTCAAGAGTCTGGCAGGGATTTCCGCGATTTCTGCCGAACGGCGGCGAAAAAACATCCCGGAGCGGAAAAACCGCTCCGGGATGCCGGACTGCCGGTACTGTTGCAGCGGCCGTCAGGGCTCGGGTGCCGGCTGGACAACGTTCAAAATGTAGCGCATCATGATCATCGCAAACTGCGCGCGTGTGGTCACGCCCTGCGGATCGAGAAGCGTCCGGCCGCCGATGGCATTGCCGGAGATCAGCCGCTCGCCCACCGACCAGGTCATGGGCGCAAGCGCAAAAGCGGACACGCTGCCCGCGTCCGCAAACGCCGACAGGTCGCCGCAGGCATCCAGATCACAGCCCTTGAAGCGGGCGTACCGATACAGGATGGCCGCCGTCTGCTCGCGGGTCGCCAGACCGTTGGGATCAAACCGGCCGCCGCCGACACCGTTCACGATGCCGCTGCCCGCCGCCCAGCCGATCGCCCCGGCATACCAGGCACCGCTGCGCACATCGGTGAAGGCACTTTCCGCCGCGGCGGCGGGCTCGCCCTCGAGCCGATAGAGGATCATGACGATCATGGCGCGGGTGAGCCGTGCGTTCGGTTCAAAGGTCGTGTCGGACGTGCCGGCAAAGAGCTTGTGCGCCACGGTGAAGTCAATGGCGTTGTGCGCCCAGTTGCCCGCGGGCGGCATATCGGTGAATCTGCTGCCCGGACAGGCTTTGCCGCCGGGGCACGGAGCGGACACCGGGTCTCTTGCCCCGCAGACGGTGCAGACCCCGTTGACATAGCGGTGCGCGGCGGGGATGGTCTCCTGCGCCGTCAGCACCTCGCCGCAGAGGGCGCACCGGCTGCCCTCGGTCAGGCCCGGCGTGGTGCAGGTGGCCGCCACGGCCGGGAGCGCCTCGGGCGCGTGGGCTCTGGCCGGGATGGTCTCGGTCATCGTCTCGCCGGCATCGCTGGTGTAAACGCGCGTGCCGGTGGATGTGCAGGTCGGCTCCCGCGTGACGACGCCGGCGTCCCACGTGTGGGCATAGGCGGCGCGCATTTGCGCGATGCGCGCGGTGAGCCAGGCGTCCATGTCCGCCACGGTATCGGCATACGTCGTGCCGGCCGGCCAGGCACGATCACCGGCGCGGATAAGCGGCCACAGCCGGTCATTCATGGCGGCGCTGGCCGACAGGTGTGCGCCGCCGGTCATGACCCTGCCGCCGTCCCCCACAAGCCGCTGCGCCTGCGCGAGGAACGTATCGTGACAGTAATTGCCGACGGCCGCGCGGAAGCCGGGGATCTGCAGGAGTGCGGACACGAGGTAGCGCCCGCCGTCAAAGTCATCGTACGCGCCGATATCACCGCAGGCCAGCTCCATATCCGAAACAGGGCCTGCGTACAGCAGACCGCCGGCATCCTTATAAAAGGACAGCGAGACGCCGACCGCACACGCATCGGCGGCCAGACGCTGCAGCAGGTAAACCTGCACGAGCGAGGTCAGGTCGCAGTATTCATAATAGTACTTACCGGTCTCGGCATTGTAGCCGGTGTAGTTCCCGGCGGCATCCTGCGCGTAGACCGCATCCTCAAAGGCCTGATAATACTCGCTGATGTAGGCCATGGCGTCCCGGCCGCACCACGCGGGACTCTGGACATTCATGGCGCAGCCGCGCGCGGTCACAAAGCCGTTGGCCGCGTCCTGCTTTGCCTTGGCGGTGTCGCTACGCGCGAGCAGGTAGCCGCCGGTGATGTCGGCGGGCTCGGTCAGCCCGGCCGTGTACCGGTAGGTCCGGCCGTACCGGTTCTCGGCCGCGGCCGTGGTCATATCGCTGCCGTAGTCCACGTTGACGGCCGCGTAGGCGGTCTCCATGCCGGTGATGTCCACACCAGTACTGCCGACGGCGTTCGTCTCGCTGACAAGATAAGTGCCGCGGTAGACGCCGTCATAGTACAGATCCACCCAGTCGGCAGCGGGTGTGTACGGCATGCCCAGCGACACGGCAAGCTCCCGGAAGAGCTTGTCGTGCAAAAGCGTTGCGTCGTCACAGCAGGCCAGCAGCGTCCAGCGCTCAGCCGCTTCCCCGCAGGCGGCGAGATCACACGCCTGGTCGAGCCGGAGCTGATACGACCGCTTCCCGGCGGCCGCAGGGTCGGTGCTGCCGCACGCACGGAGCTGCGTGCGCACACCGTCACAGACGGCATTGCCGTCCCGGTCGGCCAGCAGCAGCTGCGCCGCGGCGTTGGCATCGCCGGCATCCACAAAGACTCGGCCCTGTGCGGACGGATCTTCGCTCGTGATGTAAAGCGCGCTGAGATTCTCGGACTGCGCCACGCACAGCGTGCCGGCCGCCTCGCCGTTGATGCGGACGGTGAGCGTGTAAAGGCCGTCGTCCGCGGCGGCAAGCTCTGTGATGTTGACGGTCTCGCCGAGCGGTTCTATGCCCTTGCTGCCCTGCAGCTCCACGGTCGGGTTCGTGCAGTTTTGCGTGTGCACCGTCACGGCGAGGCGGCTCAGATCCGCGCTCGCGGGCAGAAACAGATACTGCGCCGCGTCCATGCTCAGGCCGGTCACAGTGCGCCCATCCACCTGCGCGTCGATCGTGCCGAGCAGTTCGGACGGTGCAAACGCGCCTTCTGGCAGCGTCGTCACCGTGACCGTGTTGGAGTAGTACGGCGAGAAATACCACCTGCCGTCCACCTGCGTGCAGCCGACCAGGCGGAACGTGTACGCCGTTGCCGGCGCGAGACCCGTGACGATGCAGACGGGCTTTGCGGTCAGGGGCAGAGCGGTCCAGGTGCTGCCGCCGTCGGCGCTCATCTCGACGCGGTAGTTTTCCGCACCAGCGGCCGCCGTCCAGTCGAGACGGACCTGCTTCTGGCCGATCTCGGCCGCAGCCGCGTCCCGGACGCCGCCGGGCAGGATCTCATACTGCGCGGACACCGTGCCGTAGAAGTCGCGCATGCCCCGGATCGAGACGGTGCCGAGACCGACGCGCGTGTTGTTCGTATAGGAGATGCAGCCATCGACGTCCGCTTCGTCGGTCCTGACCGTCAGCTGCCTGCCCTGATACGTGACCGCAACGGCGCAGACGGCATCTTTGCCGTTATAGACCGCGGGCGCGGTCTTGACCTGCGCATCGGCAATATTCTTTCCCTGCGTGCCGCACTTCGTGCAGACATGATCAGCATCCCAGCTGTGGCCCGCATAGCGGAGCACCGCGCTGCGGCAGGTCTCGCCGCAGGTCCTGCAGGTGGTGATGGCATAGCCGTTCGTGGTGCAGGTGCGGGTGTCGACCGTCTCCGTGTCGTGAACGATGCCGTCATCGTCGAAGTGATACGTCCCGCCGTCGAGCTGCTGCCAGCCGGTGACACGCTCGCCGGACAGGAAATACATCCGGTCGGCCGTGCCCTCGACCGTCAGCCAGCCGGTGTACTGCGCGGCCCGGATGTCGACTGTCTCCCCGCAGACCGCGCACACGGACTTTCCGCCGCGGCAGGTCGTCAGCGTGTGGCCGTGCGCGCAGCAGCCGCTCCCCGCCGCGTCCGCAGCCAGCGCCTGCGGGCAGATCAGCGCCGACACCAGTGCGGCTGCCAGCAGAAAGGCCCGGACCCTGTCCGCAAAATGGGATCTATGCATGTTTTCCCCCCTCCGTTGCTCTTTTCGCCGTTGAAAACGACAGAAAAGAGCAACTGTTTCCCTGATTTTGCCTGTCATTTTGATGTTGCTCTGCGATTTATAGCCGAAACTTCGATAGAAAAATATAATATTTTGTTATTTTATCACGAATTTTCACGAATCGCAAGATTGCTTTCTGCAAAAACGCCGAATATTTGCACATCTTTCCCCAACTCAGGAAAAACCTTACTGGGCGCACGAAACATTTGACACGCACACCGGCCGCTCCTATAATCGAACCGGGCATCGGATTCGGATGCCGTTTTGATGCCAAACGGATGTAATTTTGACTCGAAGGAGGCGGTGGCATGATCCAGATCCTGATCGTGGACGATGAAAAGCCGATCTGCGACCTGATCCAGATGAGCCTGACCCGCGCGGGCTATCACTGCACGTGCGTCTATGACGGGCTGGCCGCGGCGGACATTCTGGAACGCAACGTATTTGATCTCATTTTGCTCGATGTGATGCTGCCGAACGCCGACGGCTTCGAGCTGATGGAGTATATCCGCCCGCTGGGCATCCCGGTCATCTTTCTGACCGCGCGCGGCTCAGTCGACGACCGGGTGCGCGGCCTGCGCATGGGCGCGGAGGACTATATCGTCAAGCCCTTTGAGGTCGTGGAGCTGCTCGCGCGCGTGGACGTCGTGCTGCGGCGCTACAACAAGACCGACGCCGTGATCGAGATCGGCGGGCTGCGCATCGACACGCGCGCCATGCAGGTCTGGCGCGGCACGGAGGAGATCAGCCTGACGCACAAGGAATACGACCTGCTGCTGTTTTTCGCGCGCAACCCCGGCACCGCGCTCTACCGCGAGACGATCTACGAGCACGTTTGGGGCGGCGAGTACAGCTACGGCAGCAAGACCGTGGATCTGCACATTCAGCGGCTGCGCAAAAAGGTCGGCTGGGAAAACCGGCTGCTGGCCGTGAACAAGGTCGGCTACCGGCTGGAGGTATGAGCGCATGAAGTTTCGCGCAAAGCTCACCATCGCCATGGTGCTGCTGCTGTCGCTGACCTACGGCATCGGCGGCAGTCTCATGATCGCGCAGTCGTTTTCTTCCTCCATCGACCGCGAGCGCGACGCCGCCGTGCAGACCTACCGCATGGTCGTGGACGTGCTGGATCTGCTCGGCGACAACGCCTCGCCCGGCACGGCGGCCAACACCGTCGCGCTCGTGCTGCACAAGCTCGGCAGCGGCGGGTCGAGCACGGCAGCGCGCATCCGATTCGGCGCACAGATGACCACAACGGGCGACACCGCGCTGCTCGACGCCGCGCCGGAGCCGTCCGACGGCGGCGACGGGCTCACGCGCATCGTGCGCACCGGCAACGGCCGGCACTACCTCATGCTCGGCGCCACGGCCGACGGCACGACCGTCCAGCTCGCGTTCGACGTGACGGAGGCCTACACCGTGCGCCAGACGCAGCAGCGTGCCTACCACACGACGTTTGTGATCCTCATCGTCATCGGCGCGGCCGTGTCGTGGCTCACGTCCTACCTGCTGACGCGCCCGCTCGGCACGCTTTCACGCGCGTCAAGAGAGCTGGCACGCGGCAACCTCAGCTATCGGGCGCCCGTGCGCTCACACGACGAGGTGGGGCAGCTGGCGGCGGACTTCAACCGCATGGCCGGGCAGCTGGAGCAGAACGTCAAGCGCATTCAGGAGAGCATGGCGCTGCAGGAGCGGTTCATGGCCGACTTCTCGCACGAGATGAAAACGCCCATGACCTCCATCATCGGCTATGCAGACCTGCTGCGCAGTCAGGTGCTCACCCCGGACGAGCAGATGGACGCGGCAAACTACATCTTCTCCGAGGGCAGGCGGCTTGAGGCATTGGGGCTGAAGCTGCTGGACATGCTCTCGCTCGACCGGTCGAAGCTCCAGCTCGTGCCCGCGAGCCCGGCCGACCTCGTAGCAGGGCTGCTCGAGCACCTCAAGCGCGTGTACGCCCAGAAGGGCATCGCCCTGCAGTACCGCACGGCGGAGGGCATGTGCTTTCTGGAGCCGGACCTATTTAAAACCCTGCTCGTCAACCTCATGGACAACGCCCGCAAGGCGCTCGACAACGGCGGCTACATCTACGTCTGGCAGGAGATGCTGCCCGACGGCTGCCGCGTGCGCGTGCTCGACAACGGCCGCGGCATCCCGCCGGAGGCGCTCACGCACCTGACTGAGGCGTTTTACCGCGTGGACAAGTCGCGCTCGCGCGCACAGGGCGGCGCGGGCCTTGGTCTGTCGCTGTGCAATGAGATCGTGCAGCTGCACGGCGGCACGATGCAGTTTGAGAGCCGTGTCGGCAACGGCACGGTCGTGACCGTGGAGCTGAAAGGAGGCCGCATATGAAGCCGTGGATGCGCACCGCGCTGGCGGTCGCGCTCGTGCTGGCGATCGCGGCGGGCGGATTTTTCCTGCCAAACCTTGTGGCCGCGCGGCTCGACCGCGCGGATCAGGACACGGCGTTTTCCCTCAGCACCGGCGACGAGCAGGGTCCGGCCACCGTTCTGCGCCGGAAACTGACCGACGGCATGCAGAACCTGTTTTACGGCGCCGAAGATCCCGTCGAGCTCGACGAGAGCGCCGCGGCGCACACGCTGGCCGAGATGACGCAGTACGCGCAGGACCTTCTGGGCGCGCTGGAAAAGGACAGTGCGCTGTTCGGCGGCGGCTTTTCCGTGGAGGAGGGCGCGACCGTCCAGTACGCGAGCTACGGCAACGGCTTCGTCCTCTGGGGCATCGCGCTGAGCAATCCGCGCGGCGATACGGCGTCCTTCCTGCTCGATGATGCGACCGGCTGCGTGCTGGCGCTCAGTTATACGTTTTCGGACAGCTATGCCTTCCAGATCCGGCAGAACGACCTGTGGGATTACCTGCTGCGCGTGTTTGAAACCCGCGTCGGCGCCACGGTCGCGGCCGCGCTCGGCGTGCCGTACGACGAGGTGCAGATCCCGATGCCGGAAGCGGCGAAAAAAATGCTCGGTCTGCGCACAAGCGGTGGAAACACCGTTCCCCTGCAGCTGCTCAACGCCGGAAACGAGGGCAGTTACAACGACGGCATGGACAGCAGCATCACCGACTACCTGCAGTTTTATGACCCGGACGCCGACACGGCCTTTTCCCTGCCGGCGTGGCGCGTGGAAAATACTTTGTATTTCAACGCACAATGATGCCGTTTCGATGCCAAAGCGTTGCCGGACGGATCACAGTCTCCGCTAAGATGGGGTCATACCCGCTTCGCGGAGACTTTTTTCGTCAGGAGATGCCCATCATGCAGACAAACGACCTCCCTCGCATCGGCGTGCTCAGTGCAGACCCCGCCGCCGTCACACAGTTCCTGCGCCGCGTGCAGGCGCTGGGCGCAGACCCCACCGCCCTGCTGCCGCTGAGCCCGGCGGCCGTGCCCGACTGCGAACCGTATCTGTGCGGGACGTCCACGCAGTCGCCCCTGCCGAAGCTGCGCGCGGCGGCGCCACCGGATAAATATTGCCACCTGCAAAGGTGGTATCAATATTTTCCGGCTTTATAGCCTTCATCCCATAGAATCTTCTGCACTTTTGCTTTACACACCAAAGCTGTAATCAAGAAATTCATTATCCTCCGGTTCTTCCTCTGCTGATTCCCCCAGAACCGCTTCGGCAGTATGCCCCTGCTTAATTCTGCCATTTCCATTGCCATTTGCAGGGCTTGGCATTACCGGCATACCTGCATTTGCACCTGCCACAGTGCTCTGAAATCCTGCCGTAAGCACTGCCTGTTGCTGAATCAGATACATTCCCGCCAGTGTCGGAAGATTTGCCAATGTTTTTTCAGCCACCTACGCTACGATGCGTTCCACAAAAGCATCTTCTTTTTCCCTTGTTTCAAGATACGGATCACGCTTTTTTCGCAGATGCCTTTCGTAATAGTCATTGATGGCACAGATAACAAATTCATTCTGTGACTTAAACTCTTTTTCCACCTCATCAGAGTGAAGCAGGCTCCATGCCTGCATTGCACTCTCACTGTTCCGGTTAAATCGGACATTCTTATTCCATGATTTTTCTGCCATTTACATCGCCTTCTTTCTCTGCTGATGCTTTAAGATCATATAGCAGTAATACTCATACCCCTTTGCATTAGCTCTGATATCATGGTCAAATGTCACTCTGTCCATATCATACTCGCCAAATGCCTCTACAATCCTTGCACCACCGCCCATAACATACAGCCTCATCTTCTGCTCATTGTACTCATAATCACGCAGCTTCTGGAAAATCTGCACTGCATACTCTTTTGCAGCTTCCACCATCAAACCTGCATATGGTTGTGCAATATCTGTCTCCCCAGTGCGGAGGAAATTCTCAATTACCTCGTGCATCAGTTCCGTTCCGGTATTATCACGAACCTTATTTAAGATAGCTTTCTCACACTGATACACTCCCAGCTTTTCTGTCCAGGACTTGCTTTCCATAGGTCTGCCATTGTTCAGATACATCAGGTTCATTGTTCCGTTTCCGATATCCACAAGAAGGTTCATTCCCTTGAAGTCTTTCAGGTTCTCCGCTACCGCAGAGTAGCACTGCGGCATTACCGTACAGCCTGTGAACTCCATTTCATAGGTTCTGTCCTTGTAGCCGACTTTTACAATTCTCTCTTTCATCATATAATCCCGGAAGGTATCTCTCTGTGCCTGCACCCATTTCAGCGGAAGTCCTACCGCAAGGTGGATACGGACAGCATTTCTTCTGTCCGTATAGCCTCTTGCTTCCAGCTCTTTCACAACTGCCGCCATTGTAAGCACATAGTTATCATCATCTGTCACTTTGTCTGTAACAAATCCTTTGTGTCCTTCCCCGATGATATAGTATCTGCCATTCCATTCAATAAAGTCTCTGGCAAATACCGGAGCCTTATCACTCACACTTACCGCAGTCGGAAATACCCTTCTTGCGGTCTTAAAATTACCATAGCCTGCATCTACTCCAATAATCAGACTCCCGTTCATCTTATATTCTCTGATTTTCTCTGTCATAATAAAATCCTCTCTTTCTTAAATTGCATATTTTTCTTTTACCTCTTCTGCTGTTGGGAAAATCCCGGTATCAACATATACTTTGTTTTCCCCGGCAACTACCTCTGCGATATGCGTATCATTATCTGCCATAAGCAGTTTTTCCGCTTTTGCACTCGCATTCTCCAAAGCTTCTTTTATCTCAGCCTCCTGCACCTTTGCACGGATTGCTTTTGTTTTTGGCATGAACTTTGCCCTGCGCCGCCTCTGATACATGGCATTGCGCTCACGAAGTCTTTGTTTTTCCTTTATTTCAGCCAGTTCTTCTTCCGTCAGTTCCTGTGCCGGAAGTTCCACTTTACCGATGAAGTTAAGGTAAATCTCTATCTCCATCACACGCTCGCCATCAATCTTTTCCGCTTTGTGGACAAGTATCTTATCCACAAATTCATTGATGATGACAGGTGTTAATTCCGTGATATCCGTGTATTTATGGACTAGTGCCAGAAATTCCTCCGTCCGGTCTGTATCCTCGTCATACTGCGTAAGCTGCTCCCTGCATGTCTTAATGGACTGCTCCAGTTCTGCCTGTTCCTTTTCATACCCTGCCGATAGCATTTCATATCTTTTGTCAGGCAGTCTGCCAAGGGCATTGTCCTCATACACTTTTTTAAGAAGGATATCAAGCTCTGCATACCGCTTCTCCTGATGCTTTAACGCAGCCTTCAGCTTCTTCGCCTCACTCTGTTCCCGGATTTCTGATGCACTGCGGATGCTTTCGACAAATGCTCTCTCATCCATCCTTACACTTTTACACGCATACTGAATGGTTTCAAGCACAAGCTGGTCAATCACCTTTGCCTGTATATTGTGCGAACAGCAGACCTTTCCTGACTGGTCATGGCTGTTATTATAATTGCCGCAGTTATAACAGGCTGGAGTTGTTCTGACACTGCCATCCGGCAGTCCTCTCCAGTTTCTTCCGGCACGCTTTCCCTCATTACGATAATGCATCTTTCCACCGCAGTCCGCACAGAAAATCTTACCCACAAACGGATTTGTCTCGCCCTCTGTGTTTATCCTGCGTTTGGTCTTTCTAAGCTCCTGCACCATATACCATGTTTTTCTGTCAATGATCGCCTCATGGGTATCCGTAAAGACCACTATCTCGTCACTGTCATTTCTTACAGCAGTCTTATCCTTATAGGAAAGCTTCTTTGTACGGAAATTCACAGTATCTCCCATATATTCCGGTTTTTCAAGCATTCTTACGACACTTACTCCTGCCCATTCATATGGCTTTGACATATCACACCGGTTCTTGTAACATCCATATCCCCGCTTTGCCTGATAATATGAAGGTTTTTCCACCTTTTCCTCAGTCAGTATCCTTGCAATCTGATATGGTCCGATTCCCTCAACTGCCATCCGGAATATCCTGCGGACAACTGCCGCAGCTTCCTCGTCAATGAGCCAGTGATTCTTATCTTCCGGATCTTTGATATATCCGTATGGTGGATTGTTGGTAATTGGTTTCCCGTCCCTGCCCTTTGCCTGCAATACTGCCTTTATCTTGCGGCTGCAGTCACGCAGATACCATTCGTTCATGATATTTAAAAAAGGGGCGAATTCGCTGCTGGTGTTGATATCACTGTCAACACCATTAGAGATAGCAACGAAATGGACACCTTTTTCCCGAAAGAATACCTCCGTGTAAAATCCTACCTGTAGGTAATCCCTGCCGACTCGGCTCATATCCTTTACAATGACTGTGCCAATGCTTCCGTCCTCAATCTGCCGGAGCATTTCTTTCCATCCCGGTCTGTCAAAATTTCCACCGGAATATCCGTCATCTGTAAAATGCACCAAATCGGTATATCCATTACTCTTTGCATAGTCCTCCAGCATTTTCTTCTGGTTCACTATACTGTTGCTGTCTCCCGCAAGCTCATCGTCCCTTGAGAGTCGCTCATAAAGAGCAGTTATTCTGTTTTTCGATTTGTCAGTTGTCTGTCTGGTTCTGTTCATGCCGAACTCCCTTCCGGCAACTGACTCATTTGTGGTAGCTCTATCTTATCATAATCCGCTTTCTCTGTCAGCACCTCTCTTGAAATAATATGGGAAATCTTGTCCGAAAAGGTATCTGTACTGTTTTCACTCGTTAATACCCTGATTTTGTAAACTGTCCCACCAATCCTGCGATAAAAAAATCCAGCTTCACATGAGCCGGACTTTCTATTGCCATTATTTAGTTTTTCTGCCTCCATAATCAATCCTTGCCTTTCTCTCTGATAAAAATTATAATTGTTTCATGCTTCCGTTTCGTGTAACCGAAGCTTTTATTTATCCATACTTCATAGCCTTTTTGCTCCTTTCTGTAATTGCTTTAGTGATAAAAAGAATTACTCTCTTCACTAATAGGAGAAATACGGCTACAAAATCGGAAGTGTTTTGAAATTATTTTTGAAAAAAATTTTTAAGGACTGATTAAATTGCCAAAATATGAGGAACTAAAAGCTTTCCGCAAACAAAACTTAATACCGGAATACAACGATTCTTCCAGTGAGAAAACTATGCTGCACAGGGAAGCTCGTGCATTGGCAATCAGCCGTCTTGAAGAAAGTGCACGAACCGAGGAAGAATTCGCAAATGTTATATCGTGGTGGGATAAACTTGATGACAACAGGGAACGCAGAGAGCGATACCATGAAATCGGACGCTCTGAAGTACCGCTTGAATGGCACGCCTCTGATTATGTCCTGCCCGGTAATGCCAACTATGACATGGTACTGTGGCAACAGATACTTGCCGGCGATTTTATTGATTATATCTTTGATGAGCCGGATTACATCCATGAGCTTGTACGCAGTCAGGATTTATGCCTGATATTAAAGAATATGAAAGAACACCAGAAACAGCTTTTGTACTATGTGATTGTCCGGTCATACTCCACTCTCCAATACGCTGAGCTGAATGGAAAAACAGACCGCAATGTGCGTGGTGTAAGGGAAACTGCCATAAAGCAGATAAGAAAGAAATATAAGACTGCTCTCGAAACAAGGCTGCTTCATCTGCCTTGGACACTTACATTGGACGAAAAATATTTTTTTGAAAACGGGGTAAGAACTAAAGACGAAAAGAATTCTGAAAAACAGTGACTATGCTGCCTGAAATATATAACAGGGTAATATGATACTTTTAATGTTTTGTCAAAAAAAATTGCGTTGAAATTTCAGAATGATAACCCTTGACCTATAATGTGTAATCGAATAGAATTGTTAATAGATTACAGTTTCTTTATATAGAAGTTATACGAATTGAATTTCAGACGATTGCTCTGATTCCAGTGAAATCAGATTGGAGGCTTTTCATGAAAAATCTATTTGAACATACCAGTTCCCCATGGATACGGTACAGCAGTTATGAATACCGCACTGCCGAAGATGGAACTTTGTATATTGTAGTATCTGCGGATGCCAAACCAGAAATGTATAACCCTATGAAAGATGCAGAATCACTTGTACTGGCTGCTGTCAATATCGGTTTGCAGGTCATGCATAAAGCACCAGAAGATGAACTGAAAAGTATGGTTCTTCGTTTCATCAATTCCTACGGATTTTTAGGCTTTATGACTGCACTTCCGACAACTGCGGAATTTATCACCTATGAATCTGTATATCTTCCAAAAAACCATTTTATTAAAGAAGAATCTCTATCAACAGAAAGTTATCTCGATTATTTTTATCCGTTTGATAAGATGGATTTTCACAAAAAAGGGGTAGAATCAAGTTGGTCGGTATCCGACAAGGATGGCATTGCAATCGCACTTGCAACGGGAAAGAATCCACAGGCTGTTACGATGAGTTTTCAGAAAGAATATGCAGAACGCTATGACTGGCTGGTGAAAGAATTTTCCGACTGGGCATTTACCTTTACCACAAGTTTCTTATATTATATGGACTACGACAGTCTTGATGAACAGACAAAAAAACTGTATCGTCAGGGTATGTCTGCATTTGGCGGAATATCCCCGACTTACCATATCTCATTAGCGGAAAATGCCCCGGTTATCGTATGGAACTTCCATTCCCTGCTCGTCATGATCCAGATGTGCTTTTCTTTTATGCTTACGGATTCTGACTGCGATATGAAGCTGTGTAAGCACTGTGGCAGGGCATTTATCGCAAGCCGTAAGGGAAATGAGTTCTGCTCTCCGAAATGCAAGAATCAGTATAATGTCTATAAGACAAGGGCTAAGAAAAATAAAACAGATGAATAATGAATAAATGACATATCTGGAGGAAATACTATGGACAATATGATTAGAATTGATAAAGATTATATCGAATGGCTGAAACATGTTAAAAAAAGATTTAAAAATACACAAATAAAAGCATCTATCAAGGTTAATGACGAGTTGCTTAGGTTTTACTGGTCAATCGGCAAGGATATCGTTAACATGCAGGCTGAAAGCAAATGGGGCGGTGCTTTTTTTGAAACTTTAAGTGAAGATTTAAAAAAGATGTTCCCAGGTGCAAAAGGATTTTCAACCACTAATTTGAGATACATGAAAAGATACTACAATTTATTTGGTGAAATTCTGCCCCAACTTGGGGCAGAATTACCGGAGGCTACAAATCTGCCTCAAGTTGGGGCAGAAATATATGCCATTCCATGGGGACATATAAAATTAATTGTTGATAAATGCAAAGATGAACCCGAAAAAGCAATGTTCTTCGTTGATGAAGTAATAAAGAATAACTGGTCAAGAGCTGTTCTTCTAAACTTCCTTGACACTAATCTATATGAACGCCAAGGCAAGGCAATAAGTAATTTTCAAACAACACTACCGGCTTACACCGGTGATTTAGCTCAGGAAATAACAAAAGATCCTTACAATTTTGATTTTATTGCTTTAAATCGTGACTATAACGAAAAAGAATTAAAAGATGCCCTGACCGAAAAGGTTATGAATCTTTTAATTGAAATGGGAAAAGGGTTCGCCTTTGTCGGTCGAGAATACCCTTTACCTATAGAAGGCACAGAGGAATATATTGATTTGTTATTCTACCACCTAAACCTACATTGTTATGTCGTAGTAGAGGTCAAAATAAAAGAATTCAAATCTCGTGATATTGGTCAGATAGGTACTTATATAAACATTGTTGACGATATTGTCAAAATGGATTCCGATGGAAAAACTATTGGCTTGATCATCTGCAAAGAAAAAAATAATGTATTAGCCAAATATGCTGTTAACAGTTCCAACAAACCAATAGCAATTTCAGCATACGAATTATCGAATTTCTTACCAGAAAATCTTGCAACATTACTGCCTTCAACGGATGAGCTGGAATCTCGATTACTGCTAGATGAAGCAGTCAATGAGAATGATAATAACAACCAATAGCTCCATTCTCGTATATATGGTAAGACAAAGCAGGAACCATGACGATTCCTGCTTTATTCTTATCTATAAATCAGATCATGCAACACTACTTCCTCTGCTCTGCTCCGGATGTTATTCATCTTCCGCACCCATCCGAGCTGATCTACTGACTTCAAGTGCTCCGTCACACTTTCACGCTCAGCCATTCTTACCGTAAGCATATCCATCATGTCATTGCATTCCATATCTACTTCTTCCAGATGTTTCCACAATTTTTCCGTAAGAACCAGATGTGTATACATGGCATGATGATTTTCAAACAAATACCTCTGTCGCATTCTGCCATATTTGCCAATCTGATAATTGCTTCCATCTTCCAATTCCAAATCTGGAATCAATACATCGCCTTCCCAATGATATGTTAACTCCATACGCTGCTCCTTCCTTTGTGCTAAATGTTTACAGTTTCAGTTAAAAGAGTATCACCTTCTTAATATAACATCTGCAATCTATCATTCACCACAAATGAGCCAGCCGCCTATGTTGTGTTATATTAGCAGATGGAGGTTTCCGCTAAACAACACTGTTTTGGGAAATCTGACATCTACACTTCACAACATATCACTTCATTGCCGTACGCCTGTGCCGTATCAATCATGCGATAACCAATTTTTACGGC
>OHAI01000863.1_pt1 | contig 24163 bp, 19 predicted proteins | sample 1577091 | NCBI WGS metagenome assembly OHAI01 (sample SAMEA3541548, study PRJEB24748) | human gut metagenome | biome: human gut; feature: human-associated habitat; material: faeces | place: China | collected 2012
TAACATATGTTATGGGGCAATTCTTTGAGGAATATTCGGACGAAAGCGTTGGCTTTAGCTCAAGCGAGCTTACTGATATGCTTTTGACTATGTATCCAAACGATTTTGCAGTATCAATGGACAATGCGGATCTTGTTATTGATGATTTAGAAACATGGGAAAGAAATTGCAGTTCATATGATATCATAAGAACAATAGGAATTTTTAAGCCAAAGGAATTAAATCTTTCTGAAAAGCTATTTTGTAAATTAAAGAAACACTGTAAACAAAATGGGTTTTATGCTGTGTATGCCGAAACAAATGAAGAAAGCCTGATTATTTTTTACAGACCCAAAAGTAATCAAAGAGTATTCGGAATACGAAGAAATTGTTATTCAAAAAATGGCAATAGCATAGAAATTGGTCTTTTAATAAATGAAAACACATTTTTGTGGTTTAAGACAGCAGCTATCGTTTCCTATAAAAATAATAATTTAAAATCGATATTCAACGATGTGATACAGGAAATTAATAAAATCACTATTGATGAAAAAGCATTGCCACAAGATATTTTTCTTAATCCTTATGTGGCGTGTTTGGAGTATCTAAGCAAATATGGGTATTCAATAAAAACTATAGAATGGGAGTAAAAGCAATGAAAAAACTCAAAAAACATTTCTTCTCAAAGCTTACAAAACTACATAAAAGGAATAGTGATAGACCACAGATGTATAACTTGAAGGGAATAACTTCTGACGGAAAAGTTGTGGATTTTCCGTATATTTCTGCTGATAAAGGTGGAGTTATCAATATAAAAGGACTTCCTGTTGGAACATATAAGTTCACCGAAGTTATAAATGGCACACAACAATAATAATCGTAAACCTGAGCGTGTAAAGAAATTCATACGCTCTTTTATAATATAAAAAATTATGGAGAATATTCAAATGAAAAAGCTAATCAAGCGTAATTTCTACAACATCACTTTTATTATCGCAAATGCAGTCAACTCGATAATTGTTGTCAATAACGAAGCAGATTGGTCAACTCCGTCAGAGTATATTAAGGCAAGAATACTACCGATCATGATACTTCCTGCACTTATGGGATTGATCTTTATATTAGCTGAAAAGAATAAGGAGCTTTTGGAACGGCTGCTGTGATGTTCAGCTGAAAGAAAAAGGAAAGGTAATTGATACTGTCTGAAAAAGGTAGTAAAAAGGGGATCAATTTATCTATAATGAAGAAAGCGCCTGCAACGGGGCAGGCGCTAGGGAGGTAGAAAATGAATAGTAAATTATATAATTATTTATTAAATGCTAATTTTATTGCATATACCATTATTAATTCGATCAAATATATTGATTATATAATCAGATGGTTTCGTACATGTTCGCAATATAAATCACATCGTTTTTTAATTCTTTATAGTGACGTAATAACATTAATAGTCATAGCAATGTGTATAGGTTTCAAAGAAGCTATTACTATAACTGGTTTCATAACATTATTAGTGTTTAATCTATATATGCCTATTGTTAACAAAAACTTCAATGAAACACTGTCATCAATGCTGAAAAGGATATGCACAAATTTTCAAAAGTTAGTAAATAAATGTATAAAAAACAAAAGACACTAAAAGAATTACCTGCACAAAACATATGCCAAACAATAATTGTTTTTGTTTAGAAAAAGAAACAAGTTTGTTTGACAAACATGGAATATGATTTTGCAATTTATTCATAATTACGTTCCATAAATAAAAAAGCACGCATCCTATAAATGTGGCTATCCAAAATCCATTACTGATTGAAATAACTACATTAATCATGAATGTGGGAAACCCAAAACTAGGATTTGTATAAAATAAAATAATCCATAGTAAGTTTGTTATAAAAAAGAGTGATAACGAAACAAGCACAATAGGTCTTTTGAAATTTTTGTAAAATATCTGTATCAAAGCAAACAATATGGCTGTTGCGAATGTGATGACGAAATATGTTACTGGATGATTTCTGAAAGCAAGGTAACATACACCTAGAATAATAAACGAAATTAAGTATACTATACTGCCGTCATCATCGCTTTTTGCCAAATATTGATTGATAGTGCTTTGATTATAAGTTGTGTTATTAAAACTCGTGTTATCCGTATTATTTACAACATTATCGTGCCCTTTCAAAGTAATGCTCGTTTTACTAGGCTGTTTATTTATATCATTTTCCTTGGTTTTGCTTTTGCAACTAATAACTGCTGTTGCCAAGCCAACTAAACTTGTTATAAGTGCTAATAAAGCTGTTATAATTTGAAAATACATAAGGTTATCCTCCTGATACAATATTGTTATATAATACAACATATTATATCATAAAATAATAAAAAAAACAATGATTAATAGAAAATAAAGCACACATTTGTTCCACTGCGATACACAAAACCAGTCAAGCAAAGGAGATATTTTTATATGGGCAGTAATAATCAAACGCCATTTATAGATTCCAAACTACTAATATTGTTGTTTATTGCTAACTCTTTGCTGTTCGGATATCTCAAAATATATTATGAGAACAATGCAATATTAAGAGTAAAAATAGAGATTATATGGTTACTAATTAAAGCACTTATAATTTTGCTGAATAGCAGATATATGTACAAGCTTGTGTACAATCTGACTCATGACCAAGACATCTCAGTTAGCTTTTGGTCAATTATAAGAAATACACACCTTCTAAGTTGCATTTGCACTTTTATGGCTTTTTTACTTATGATTGGTTAAACGATAATAAGCGTTTGAGTAAAACACCACCATTATAAAATTAAGAAAAACAACGTTATGAATACATTTAAAGAATTAGAAAATTACTATAAAAGCAAGAATTATATGATATATCATGCGGCTAATGAGCATGAACAACTGCTGTTATTTTATCCAAATTATAAAAGCTCAAAGATATATGTTATACATAAAAGTGATGATTCTAAGTGGGTTGACCTTGGGTGTCTTGAAAAAGACGCTGATGAAAAGCTCGGTGTTCCATTTTATGACGGCTGTGATAACAAGTTTGATGAAATGATAGCGAAAATGAAAGGCGTAGATAAGGCAGCTGAGGACTACAGGTTTACAATCTTTTATGACCCCGACACGGATACTTATTGGGTAGACAATTCATTAGAGCTGTTTTTTGAAAATCAAGAAGATGTTATCGCCAGATATTTAAAAGAAAATGGATATCAGTTAATAAGCATGACAGGAGAAAAATAATACATGGAACTTGGGCAAAAAGGAAAAGGACGAACATTTAAACTGTATCATGATGTTCCTGAACGCTACAAAGCCACAGAACACATGAATGAGGAGCTGATAAGAATGGTAAAAGTACGCATAGAGGGTTTACCAGAAGAAGTTGAAAAGTTCACAGAACAGCTTGAAAAAGACGGATATGAGTTCTTACAGAAAAGCGAAAACTATCCGAACAGAAATTCGGTTTATGTTAGAAAATATGTGGAGATAAGGTTAAAAGAACAGGAGTGAGAAAAATGCAAAAAGAAATTGAAATAATCAAAGACGGCTTATCATACAGTGAGGAGCTTGAGTGCATTGCAAAACGTTTTGGTATGACGCAGGAGCAAACGCTTAAAGAGATAATTCATGAGATATACACAAGCTCAGTGACTTTTACAGGGCTACAAACAGCCATGGTATTGATAGGGGACTATGAGGAAAAAAGTAGTTTTGTTGAGTATGACGCTGACGGAAGAATTATATTTGATGATAACAGTTGCAGAGAGCTTGACTTATCTGATAGTGATACCGCTTTCTAAAATGCAGACAGAGGTATCTATGAAACAAAATCATGAATTTATTAATTTCAGACTATTAGTTTTTTGTTATGCATAAGTGTGTCACAGTGACACACAACTTAAAATCGCAAACCTGAGCGTATGAAGAAATTCATACGCTCTTTTTATATAACCGAGAGGAGTAACCACAATGATTACTGAAACGCCAAAGAAATCTAAGTTTGATATCTTGGAAGAAATCATGATAGGATTTCAAGATGATTACGAAACAGACAATGCTCAGACCCATTGGGTGAAAACCTACAAAGGGCGGCGAGAGCGATTAATTCAGCTGCAAGAGGAAGAATGTGAACTACAAGCGAATGTAATTGATGACGCTCACGATCTAGGATTTGTTGAGGGCGTAAGATATGCGCTCAACATCATGGATATGACAGATACAGGCAAGAATAAAGCGCTTTTGGAGCAGTTATTAAATATTCTCGAAAAATAAAAAGAGGGGAACTTAAATGGATAAGCACGATAAGTATGAAGTTGTAAAACAAGCATGGCTTGAAATCAATGAGCATCTCAGAAACAATAAGCAGGATTACATTGAGTATCTCAAATTTTCCGCAAAAATGTATAAGCAGCCGTATTCAGACGCTGTGTTAGTATTCCAGCAGGATAGGAATGCAACAAAGATCGCTGAGTATAAGAAATGGGGACGACTGGGGCGATATGTAAGACGTGGTTCTCACGGCGTTGCTGTTTTTGGCAAAAATCACACTTGCAGATATTTATATGACGTCACTCAGACAGGCGGCAAAGAGTTGCCTGAGATGTGGACACTTACTGACCGCAATACACCTGAGCTACTCAATACGATTAATAACCGATACAATATAAACGCAGGATCGGTCAAAGAATGTATCGAAGCAATGACAGCAAACAGTATTAATTCTGCGCCTATTGCTGAGTCAGTACAAAATGCAATATCTCAAATGGGACTTGACACAAAACAGGCTGAGGTATACCGCCATTCACTGGATTCTGTGGTGCAGTTCGTTGTTTCTCAAAGATGTAATCTTTCAGGTAAAATAGATCTGCATACCGATGTTGATGTAAGCGCTCTTGACCTTATCAAAAATGCAAGAGATATGATTCTTTTCAGCAGAGCTGTTCAGCACGCTGCCAAAGACACGCTGTTTGAAATTGAAAAAGAAGTTATCGCAATTGACCGCAAAAACGAAGCTCTTGACAATGCCAAAACCGCAAAGCAAGAAAGCACGTCTGATAGGGTTGACGATATACTCAAAGACCTTATAAGGCTTAAATTTTCGCAAGACCAGATACTTGCACTAAAGCAAGCGGTTGTGGCGGCTGCACAAAATGGCGAGCATAACATACGGCATTGGGTAAGCGTCCGATATTCGCCCGACGAACTGCGGCATATATCATCTTTATTATCTGATTACTATGCTCAGAGTGTCATTGAGCAAACACTCGATTCAAAGGGCATACTCAATGATTACTATACATATGTAAATGAGCTCAATGGTCGGCTGAAACTGTCAGATATGTTCTCTCACCATGATTATAGTGATGAACAAAAAGCCATGCTGCAGCAGGGTTTTTCTGAGGGAATTTCTATTACTGTTCTTAACGAGGTCGATGAACGGCTAACGGTAGACGAGATAAAAACATTCTTTGAGATGTTTCATCAGGCAGTTGACGGACAGATAGATCCACATGATGTTCAGATATATCTTGATAAGGCTGTAATAGAGCATTCAAAGAAGAACGTTCAAGCGGTTGAAGCTCAGGATAACTCTGTTGACACAAATTCAATTGGAATTGTCAAGGGTGAAAAATCATTTGCTGAACAGGTCGATGATGTACTTGCAGGAAACGCGAACCGATACAATGACTTGAAAGTATGTGATACACCTCAAATATTGCTTGACGTTGGCTGCGAGCAACTTCCAATGTTTTATACGAAACGGCATTTGCATGACGCTCTCAAGCCGAAAGGAAATACAGGTGAAAGCATACATTACCACGGATTGAACGCAGAACAAATCAAAAAAATGCCCATGTTACTTGAAAATCCCGTGATTATATATGATTCCCTTTCGAGAAATGATAGCATAATAATCGTAACATCTGAACTTGACAACGAAAAAATGCCTATCATTGCTGCTATAAAGCCAAATGGCAAAGCTAAATATGATTTAGAATTGGTCGAATCCAACTTTGTAATGAGTTTTCATGGCAGAAACAATTTTGAAAATCAAATTAATCGTGCCGTAGAACAAAACAAAGTTCTTTATTACAACAAAGAAAAAAGCCAAGAACTGTTCAGTGTGCTTGGGCTACAATTGTCCAAGGGCTTAAACATTCTTGACTCTAATATTATTATACACCAAAGTCGCAATATTGTCAAGGGTACGCAGCAGGAAAATATTGAATACAAGAATAATTCTGTTACTCAACAGGACAAAAAAATAGAACCATCAAGAATTATAGGTTTGGCTGAAAACCAGCTACGCCCTGCTGTTCCTAATAGCTCTACAAGCAGTATAACAGACTCCTCTGGAGTTGTCAAGAGTGAAAAAACATTTGCTGAACAGATAAATGATGTTTTAAATGGCGTATTTCCAAAATACTCAAATCTAAAGGTTTGTGATACACCACAAATTCTTGTGGATATCGGCTGTGATCGGCTTCCTATGTTGTATACGCAAAGGCATTTAAAAGACGCTCTACATGAAAAATCCCCGAACAATGCACATTGGCACGGCTTAACACTAGAACAGATATGTAATATCCCACATCTTTTAGAAAGCCCTGCCATAATAATGGACTCACTTTCTCCAAACAAAAGTGCTGATAAAAGTATAGTAATTTGTTTAAATAACGTTGATAATGATAATGCACCGATAATCGTAAGTGTTAAACCAAATGGGCAAGGCATTTATGAAATGGAAAATGTATCATCAAACTTTATCACAAGTATTTATGGAAAAGAAAATGGGTTTGCAAACTATGTTGAACGTGCTGCAAAATCAAATAATATTCTGTTTTGGGACAAAGAAAAAAGCCAAGCACTGTTCTCGTGTCAAAGGCTCCAATTGCCTGAGGCGATAAACAATCTTGACTCTAATATTATTATACACCAAAGTCGCAATATTGTCAAGGGTAAGCAACAAGAAAATAGTGCCGATAAAAGTTCAAATGATGTTAAATCATTCACTACTTTATCCGAGCCTACGATAACCTGTGAATGGAGCGAAAGTAATTACTTTGAAGACGGCAAGACCTACAGTGTTGCAGAATTTGATACGCTCATGGAACAGGCTGACAGTGAAATGGTGGCAGGAGCAAAGGCTGCAATAGAGAAGTACGGTTCAGCAAAAGCATGGTATGAAGCAGACGCTGATGACGAATTCTCACAGTTTATGGGCTATGATAAGGTCAAGTTTACTATCAATATGCCTGACGGACAAACGATCACTGAACGCCAGGACGCAGGGGACGGATACGGCGGCGTTATTGATTTTCTGAAAAGATACTCAATATACAACTCGATAATACCTGAGCTTGAAGCTGCAAAAGCCGCACATATGGCAGAACTGGTCGATGAAGTGCCTACACAGCAAGTTCAGCCTGACCTGGTCGATAATGTTCTGTCTGAAGAAAAAGAAGCGACACCGCCTGTTTCTGAAAGCACCCCTATATCTCCTACATCTGATGAACAGATATCACTCTTTGAAACACCCCCTGTTTCTGAAACCGTCACTATACCTGATAAAGATGTCAAAACCGAAAAGGTAGAAAAGCCAAAGAAAAATGTCAAGGCAAGCACATACCACTTTGACCCTGATAATGTTGTTGTGGGCGGAGCTGCTGCTCGATGTGACGCAAATATAGCTGCTATTGAAACTTTACTGAAAATAGAGAGCAAAAAACGACTTGCAACACCTGAAGAACAGAAGATAATGGCTAGATACTCAGGTTGGGGCGGAACTGCTCAAGCTTTTGTTGCAGATAATGAGAATGTTTCTGCTGACAGTTGGGGAGCAAGGCAGACTCGCTTAAGAGAGCTTCTGACCGCTGATGAGTATGGTGCTGCAAGATCATCAACACTGACAAGCTTCTATACGCCGCCAGAAGTCATAGACAGCGTATATCTTGCTTTGGAAAGATTTCAATTTGAGGGTGGAAACATTCTCGAGCCTAGCATGGGCGTTGGAAACTTTTTTGCAAAAATGCCTGATGAAATGAGGGCAGATTCAAAACTTTACGGAGTTGAGCTTGACAGCATTTCAGGACGAATAGCCAAGCAGCTCTACCCAGAGGATAATATCCAGATAAAAGGGTTTGAAAAAACAACATTCAAGAATAACAGCTTTGACGTGGTCATAGGTAATATACCTTTTGGAGATTATGGCATTGCAGACAAAGCCTATGACAAATACCACTTCAAAATCCATGACTATTTCGCCGCAAAAGCAGTAGATAAAGTGAAGCCTGGAGGAATTGTTGCCATTGTGACTTCAAAATTCACAATGGATAAGAAAAATGATAAAGCAAGAAAGTATCTTGCCGAACGCTGTGACCTTTTAGGCGCAGTAAGACTTCCCTCTGGAACGTTTAAAGACGCAGACAGCGTTACAACAGATATTATCTTTCTGAAAAAAAGAACAACAATGACCTCTGTTATTCCAAACTGGGTACACGTTTCAGAAACAGCCAACGGCATTCCTTGCAATCAGTATTTTGTGGACAATCCCGATATGGTACTTGGTACTATGGCGTGGGACGAGCGTATGCGAGGAAAATATGGCGCAGACAGCAAGGTAACGACCTGCTATGCAAACAGTGACGCTCCCTTTGCACAGCAGCTCATAAATGCCATTTCAAAAATAGACGGCGTTATTGATACTGTGGAAACTGAGCTTGACAATGGGACAGCTGAGATACTCCCTGCTGATCCAACTGTCAGGAACTTCACTCATACCATTGTTGACGGAGATCTTTATTTCCGTGAAAATGAAATAATGGTCAAGGTCACAGAAACAGGCAAATCGCTTGAACGCATGAAAGGGCTTCATACTCTAAGGCAAGCAACTATGGAGCTTATCAATGCCCAGGCTGACGGCTGCACTGATGAACAGCTTGCAGAGCTTCAGAAGAAGCTCAACAGCACATATGATAATTTCAGAACAAAGTTCGGAAATATTACGGACAGCGCCAATTCACGCTGCTTTTCTAATGATGATGACTACAACACTTTAGCAGCACTCGAAGTTGTCAACGTGGAAAATAAGACAGTTGAAAAGGCTGCAATATTCACAAAGAGAACGATACTTCCAGATATTCCAGTTTCAAAAGTTGATACAGCACTTGAAGCACTTCAAGTGTCAATGGACAGATTGGGAAAGGTCGATATTCTCTATATGTCACAGCTCACAGACACTACGCCTGAAAAGGTTATTGCTGACCTTGGTGATGAACTATTCAGAGATCCTGCCAAAGTTAAAGACAATGACCCATATTCAGGCTATACGGAGTCATCTGAATATCTGTCAGGCAATATCCGTGATAAGCTGAGAATAGCCAGAGATCATGCGGAACATATCGACAGCAGCTACAACAAAAACGTTGAAGCTCTGATGAAAGTTGTGCCAAAAGACCTTGAAGCCAGCGAGATATCCGTAAGGATTGGCGCTAACTGGATCGATATTGCAGATTACAACAAGTTTCTGAATGAATATGCAAAAGCAAATACATACTTATACCCTGTCACAAGAACAACGCTTGGCGAATATAAGATTGAGGGAAAATATCAAGACCATTCTATTGCCGCAAATCAAACCTACGGTACAAACCGAATGAGTAGTTATCATATTTTTGAAAATCTGCTTAACCAGCGTGATATTTTAGTTCGTGACAGACGAGAGGAGGGCGATAAAGTATGGTATGAGATAAACACCAAAGAAACACAGCTTGCAAAAGAGAAAGCTCGTCTGATGAAAGAAGCGTTCAGAAATTGGCTGTGGGAAGATATGGGCAGGCGTGAAAAATACGTTGCAAAGTACAACTATCTATTCAATTCCATAAGGGGCAGAGAGTATGACGGCTCACATCAAACCTTTCCAGGCATGAACACATCAATAACGCTGCGGAAACACCAATCAAATGCTATAATGCGTGCAAAGCTTGGAGGAAACACACTTTTCGCACATGAAGTTGGTGCAGGAAAAAGCTTTGAAATGGTTGCCACTGTAATGGAGAAGAAACGTCTTGGTCTTATAAACAAAGCCTGCGTAGTTGTACCAAAGCACCTCACGTTGCAAATGGCGAGTGAATGGCTGCGGCTTTATCCAAACGCAAAACTGCTTGTGGCAAAACCTGAGGATTTTACTAAAGTAAATCGAAAGCGTTTTATTGCAAGATGTGTTACTGGTGACTATGACGCCGTGATAATGTCATTTACTCAGTTTGAAAGAATACCTATGTCAGATGAGTATAAAGAGCAGTTCATGAAAAAAGAACTTCACGATATCATGAGTGCAATATCCGAAACAAATGAGAAAGATAAATCATCAGTAAAAGCCCTTGAACGTCAAAAAAAGAGTATAGAAGAGAGGCTTGAAAAACTGCTATCTTCTCCCAAAGACTCGTCATTGTGCTTTGAGAAACTTGGATTTGACTATCTCGTGTGTGATGAAGCACATAACTATAAAAACTGCTTTGTTTCTACAAAAATGTCTAATGTGGCAGGCGTACAAACAACAGCAGCACAAAAATCAGAGGATATGCTGATGAAAACTCAGTATCTCAACAATAAGTACGGCTGCAACAATATTCTTTTTGCCACAGGTACACCTATAAGCAATTCCATGGTGGAATTTTACGTTATGCAGCGTTATCTCAGACCAGATCTTCTCGAAAAAGCAGGATTGCAGAACTTTGACGATTGGGCAAGCACATTTGGCGAAGTCGTATCACAATTAGAGATAAAGCCTGCAGGAAACGGCTTTCAAATGAAAAATCGTTTCAGCAAATTCGTAAACATACCTGAGCTTATGCAGATGTATAAGGAATTCGCTGATATTCAAACAGCGGATATGCTGAAACTTCCTGTGCCAAAGCTTGAAACAGGCAAGCCGATAGTAGTGACCTCAAAGCCTGATGAACGCCAAAAAGCATACATGAAAGAGCTTGCCACACGTTCTGAAACGATACACAGCGGCACAGTTGACCCACGGCAGGACAATATGCTGAAAATTACCCATGAAGCACGCTTGCTCGGTCTTGACACTAGATGTATTTTCAAAGACGCTCAGCCTGCACCAGACAGCAAAGTGATGAAGCTTATCGATAACCTCGAAAAGAACTACAAAAACACTATGACAGAAAAAGGCGTTCAGATAGTATTCTGTGATATCGCTATCAACGAGGACGAAACACACTTCTCTGTGTACAAAGCTATAAAGCAGGCGCTTATGGAGCGTGGGATACCAGAGAAAGAGATCTGCTTTGCCGGCGACGCAAAGACAGACAAGGCAAGGGACGAAATGTTCAAAAGCCTGCGCAAAGGCGAAAAACGTTTTATCATCGCAAGTACCTCAAAGCTTGGAACTGGCGCAAATATTCAGGATAGGATCTGCGCAATTCATCACCTTGATATACCATGGAAGCCCTCTGACCTCACTCAGCAGGACGGACGTGGAATAAGGCAAGGCAACAGATTTTCGCAAGTCGGAATATATCACTATCTTACAGAGGAAACCTTTGACGCATACATGATGGGCATTATAACAAACAAGGCGAAATTTATAAATCAGATTTTGACCTCAAAAAGCCCTGCAAGAGTTTCAGAAGATGTTGACGAAATGGTACTTACATACTCTGAAATGCAAGCTATAGCGAGCGGTAATCCTATGATAAAAGAGAAAATACAGCTTGACAATGATGTTGCAATGCTGAAAACCCTTGAAGCAGAACACAAGAAGTCAATTTACAAAATGCAGGAGTTGGCAGAGAAAACTTTGCCGAAGCAGATAACACATTACTCTGAACTTCTCGCAAAATCCAAGAGTGATATGTCTAAATATCAGGAACAGCAGGCGCTGAACAAGGAGTTTGAAATGACAATAGGCGGCGTCAGATACGATAAGAGAGAAAATGCAGGAGAACAAATTGCCGTGGCAATGGCAAAATGTACTGCCACAGGTGAGCCTATAGAGCTTGGAACGTATCGTGGCTTTAAAGTCACAATAGAACGAAATCCGTCAGCAAATACATTTTTTGAGCTTGATACGCCTTGTATCGCTGTTCTCCACGGAGAGCTTACTTATTCATGTGACGTTGCCACAGATAATGGCGTGGGAAATGTCAGAAGAATTGAAAATCTTGCAGGAATACAGATAAATCAGAAGCTGTGTTCTCTTGAAGAACAGCTTGAAAAAGCAAACAAGGATCTTTCAGAAGCTCAGCAAAATATGCTCAAACCATTTGAGCATGGTCAAGAATTAGCCGAAAAGACAAAACGTCTTGAATATGTCAATGCACAGCTCAGTGGAAATTCGCAGAATAAAAACCACACTCCTGAAAGTGCTATAGAATTTAGGTTTCACAACAATAAATATCAGGCATTGATCGGCACTAATGAAAAATCAGAATGGTGTGATGTAGTATCAAAGGGTGGCAAGCTCATCGCTTCATCAGATACAAAGATCTATAATCTGTCTGAAAAAGAAAGCGATCAATTCCGCAGCTATGTGTTTAATGGCGGCAAAACTGACACAAGCAAGAATAATTCCTTACTGGAAAAGCTTAAGCCAAAGGCGCTTAAATTATAAAACATTGAGAGGAGGTGAGGATATATGATAGACAGAAGATACGAATCAGGCAAAAGCTTTGTCATGTACTCTAAAGAGGAGCTTGAAGCCGCACAGCGAACAGATATGGTCACATTTCTCGAAAGCCACGAGGGTTTCAGCTTTAAATCGTCAGGCGGTTGGTATATAGAGATAGAGCATGACAGTCTTAAGATCAATCCAGACCGCTATACCTGGCACTGGTATTCAAGAGATCTGTTTGGAAAAGGTGCTATCGACTGGCTCTGCAAAGTTGACGGATATGGTTTCAGAGATGCTGTATCACGACTCATAGGGGATAGCTGCAGTATACGAGCCTCACCCGATTTAAAAGCCAATGAGCAGCATTATCCGAAAAAAGTTAAGAAGCCAAAAGCTGAGCTTACACCGCCTCAGCCTATGCAGGGCAAATGCCGTGAGCTTTACGCCTACCTCAACATCACAAGAAAGCTGCCTGCCGATATAATTTCATACTGCGTCAGCAATAAGCTTATTTATCTTGATGTAAAAAAGCGAGCTATATTCTGCGGCTACGATAAGACAGGAAAAATGCGATTTGCCGAGGCGAAAATCACAAATACCTTTAACAAATACTATCCGCAGAATATTGAAGGCAGCACTAAGGATTATAGTTTTTATGTTTCCGCAGTGCCCGGCTCTTATGGATATGACCCTGCAAAGATATATGTGTTTGAGGCTCCCATTGACCTGTTGTCACACGGCGCTTTAATGCAGCTTTCAATGAGAAAACAATGCTCAGCTATCGGTCAAGGGGACAAATACCGTCCTGACTGCTGGCTTGGCGTAAACAGAGTATCCCTTTCAGGCTGTTCTGACATAGCACTTAAGCAAAGACTATCTGATGATCCTCGTATCACACAGATAGTCTTTTGTCTTGATAATGACGAAACAGGACAGCAGGCAACGGAAAAGCTTATGAACAAATATTCACAGCAGTATACCGTTTCAGTCAGCATACCGCCTTACGGCAAAGACTGGAACGATACACTCAAGGCTGTGGTGTCAGCACATTCAAAACAAACAGATAAAACAAAAACGGAGGAATGACTTATGAAACTGAAAGAAAAAATCAAAGAAAAGAGCATAAAGCTTAGTGCTCGTTTATTCGGAATTATGACAGCTTGTCTGTCATCAGCTATTGCAGCCTTTGCCGATGTTGAAACAGACGCAACCTCAGGTGTATGGGCTTCGGTCGCCACCTGGATCACCAAAAACAAAAATGGGCTTTCCATTGCAGCCAAAGCACTGCTTGGACTGTGTCTTGTCGGCGTTGTTATATGCCTCGGCGCAAGCGGCAAAAACGGCATATCCTCAGTCAAGGGCTGGCTTATCGCTATCGGCGTGGCTGCTGCCCTGCTCGTTTTCGGTGACGCTTTCCTTGACTCAATATATGTAGCTTGATCTGCACGGACACATATTTGTGTGTGTCCGTAAAAGCGTTATCCCTAGCGTTCTTACGGGCATACACAGATAGACAGAAAGGAGTATTATTTTGAAGTACATGAAAAGCAAAAAGGTATGGTATCAGCTTATATTCATCACCGCCATTGTTATGAGCGGCTGCGGCAGTATACAGGCTTGTGCAGCAGAACTGGGATATACAGGGTGTTCCTCAGAGATTTTGAAAATGGTAACAATAAAGAATCATTTTCGTGATCTGTTGATAAATATAGAATTTAACATACTGAGTTTTCTTTGTGATGTGATAGATTACTTTGATAAGGCTGTCAAAACATTACTCAAACTCAATTTCTTCGACTACCTGTCGGACGAATTCAGCTTAAGTCAAATGCAAACAATTATTCTGTCTATTATGAGCCTTGCACTCGTTTTTGGAGCGTGTGCTCTCGTGATATTCAGAAATAAGATCAAGGTGTCTGATTTTCTGATGAGTATTTTGGTTGCAACTATACTGCTTGTGGCTTTTCCGGCATTCATATCTTCTTGCAACTCACTTCGCAGCAAGGGTATAACAACAGCACAGAACATAAAGATCAATGATCAATCTGAACAAACAACGGTCGACAAAGACGGCACAGTCACTGTCGGAACATTGGGCAAGGATCTTCTGGCGTCGGGAATATATGACGTTGAAAACAGCGTTGATAATAAGAAGATGATGACTTACCTCGATACTGTGGGCAGTTCAGGAAATGTAAAGGACATTCAGATAACAGGTGGAATTGAGCCTGACGATAGCAAGTCTTGGACTACCCGTTATCTTACAGATATACATGACGTATATCCTAAGCAGAAAAAGTACAATAGTCTAACCACAGAGAATATGATGTCCCTTTTAGGACTTGAAAATGAATATAATGTTCTAAAGAATGCAAATGGAGAGCTTATACTCAGTGCAGATTATGGTGCAAATATGCAGGTATACTGTTCTGTATACAGCACATCAGGCTCAATATACGGAAGCGTTCTGTCTGAAAAAGATTATGAAACATTTTTGTCAGCTTCTATTGGTGACGCTTGTCCTTATGGTGCTACACTTGGAGATCTGCATTATCCAGACGGCAGCAGGATAACAAATGTCATTAACTATAATACATATCTTCGTGACATTATAGCAAACCACCCTGCTGTAGCTGCCGCAGGCAAAACGCAGGAGGTAGGAGCAAACGCACATACTGTTGAGGAAGCACTTGACATTATCAAAGATGATGTTATAAGGGAGCTTAACATAGCGGCAAATACAAATACCGCCAAAGATGCAGAACCAGTAAATGCAGAATATCAATCTTTTCCTCTTTTTGACGAGGAAGATTATGATGATCTTAATTCGGTAGAGCAGATCATACGCAGAAATATAACCAGCGGCTACACGGTTGACTGTTTATATTATTATCATATCGACTTCTGGTCAACCTTTGTGCTTATGCTTGCAGTGGCTATCTGCCTTATTTTCAGCGGAATAAAAATAGCAACTACGCTATTTGAAATAATGTTTGCACAGCTCATTACACCCTTTATCATAGCAACAGACCTTAACGGCTCAGGCAGAGCTAAAAAAGCTATCCAGAATATGCTGCTTTCAAACATAATTCTTATGATAGTTGTAATTCTTTTAAGAATATACATAGCCGTTATATGGGGCATAAAAGGTTCGGAATACGGCAGCAATTTTGCGGTAATGCTCATAGTTATAATAGCAGGCGCAAAGTTTGTGATAGACGGTCCAGAGGTGTTGACAAAGCTGTTCGGCATTGACGCAGGCGTTAAGTCAGGTGCAGCCACAATGATGGCAATAAATCAATCAATGCAAATGGGCAGTTATGCCACAATGGGACTTGCTCGTACAGGCAGCACAGTTATCCACAGTGCTGGAAGTGTTGCAAAGCATACCGCAAGCAGCGCAGCAGGAGCAGTAAAAGGCTTTGCAGGCGGCGTATATGGTGGTATACACGGCGGTGATACTACCCCTGGCAAGATAGGAAAAGCTATAGGCGGCGCATCAGCCGGTACTGTTGTAGGAGCTGTCGGAGGTGCTTTCGGACACACTGACGCAGGAGCAAAGTTTGGTTATACTGTAGCCAATCCAAGTACGATAAAAGACAGAATCAGTTCTGCCAAGGATAATTTCATATCAGGGATCAAAGAGTCAGTAGGCGAAGGTTTCTCAGGTGGTCATTCCACAAGAGGAGCAGACGGCAAGGACGGTACAAATGGTGTAAATGGAATGAATGGGGCAAAGGGCGACACTGGTGTGCAAGGCATAGATGGAAAAGACGGAGCAAGTGGAAATGATGCAAAGAACAATAACAACAGCACAACTCAGACAGTTCGTGGCAGCGGCTTTAACGTTCCGACATCATCAGGTGAAAATAGCAACAATGCCACTAGCAAGAGCGGCAACGGTTTGAATATTCCAAATCCTGCAAGCAGCAATACCGCCAGTGCAGGAAACGGCGGCAGCTGCTCTGACGCTCCAAAACCGACAAACAGCAGCAACAGCAGTGAGCCGAATAATAACAGCGGCAGCGGCTTCAATAAGGAAGGAGAAAACTAAGCTATGGGAGTAGTACCGAAAAAAACTAAAGCGGAGCAGCGTATATTTAGACACATAAACCTTACCAAAATAGTTGGCTTTATAGTTACTCTTTTGGTAGCCTCGCAGTTATCGGGAATGTTGGTCAGCTCTAAGCTGGGCATTCCTTTTATCATATTCTGTGGCGCAGTGTTTATTATTATGAGCGGCAAAAGCCCCTCTGACCCCTGCAAATGCTTTGCAGAGGCTTGGCTTGAATGGCTCAGCTATCTTATGACAAATAAAACGCTGCATAAGCACAAGGAAGGAGAACAAAATAATGAAAAAGAGATCATCGACATTGAAAAGTAAAACCGAAACTTCCAAAGGCTTTGCGAGAGAAAAAAAGACCAAAAAGCTGAAAGATGATCCGTCAAGCATAATGTCACGTCTGTCATTTGAAAGCATACATAACGGAATAGTCGAGCTGAAAGTAAAAGGCAAGCCGCTCAAAATGGGCGTGCTTGCAGTATCGGGAATGGATATATTTGACCTTAATGACTATGACCGCAACACTGTTTTCAATAATTTTGCGAAAGCAACATTATCCATAGGCACAGGTCACAAGTATGTTTTCACATCAAAAACGCCATATCTTGCTAATCAAAAAGCTTTTATAAAATACAAAAGTCAGCAGAGCATAAACAGATATTCCGAATATCTGCTCAATGAACAGTACGAGCTGTTTGACAGCTTTGAGAGCAGCCATTTTGACAGAATGGCGTATCTTTTCATATACTCCGATGACGAGAAGAAAATCTATAACGGTGCACAACGTTTTATCAGCCATATGCGAGATATAGACGTATCGTGGTGTTCCGATGATGAAATAATCGTCACGCTTAACAAGCTTATCTGTCTGAATACAGAAAATCAGCAGCTATCTGAAAAAGGCAGCCTGAATGAGATCATTTTACCTGAGAAGATAACTTTTCGACCTAATTACTACAAAGTAAATGATGTATATGCACAGACGATAGTTGTTTATGATTATGCAGCGGAAATCGATGACCTCAAGCTGGCTCAAATGGTAATACAATCTGATGATACCATAGTATGGGATATAAGCATATCTGAAAAGGATAAAGTCATAGATGAGATAAGTGCATCCCTGCGTGAGTTAGAGTCACGAGGAGGAATTATTCAAGATGCTGCCGATAAGATAGATACAAATACCGAGTATCAAAAGCTTGAGATCATTTATCAGAACATAAAAAACGGCAATGAGCAGATATATTATGTTACGCTCAGGTACATTCTGAAAGACGCCTCACTTAGCTCCTTGAGCAAGCGTTCAAAAGAGCTAATCCATGAGCTGCAGCTCAGTGGTCTGTCTGCGTATATACCGACAAATACCACACAGCATGAGTTTCTTTCTGTTATCGATGATAAAAGCAACACTATTCAGACACCGTTTCCTGTTTTTGATACACTGTCAAGGCAGTTTCCTTTCTATTATCAGTCACATATCGATGATACAGGACTTTTCTTTGGATTCACGGAAACAGGCGGTTTGAATATTCTAAACACGTTTAAAAGGACAAAGACCCGTAACTCATTCGATCTGCTTGCGTTTGGTCTGAAGGGCGGCGGAAAATCAGTTACTTTCAAATCAATGCTTGAGGATCAGCTGCTTTTGGGCAATAAAGTAATGGTACTCGATATCGAAAGTGAATATCAGCCTATGGCTAAAGTTTACGGCGGACAGACAATAAAAATCAACAGCAGCTCAAAAATAAATCCCCTTCAAATATGCAAGGTAGTCGATGCAAGAGTTGATGATGAAATCTCACCTGAGGACGAGGCAAGAGAGAATTTTGCCACAGAGATGTCACGAATACGCACATTTATGTCTATGTATATACCTGAAATAGATATGTATACTATGGAAATCTTCATGGATCTTGTGACAGAATGTCTATCTGACAAGGGCATTTTCCCCGAAACAGATATAACACTTTTTGAACCTGATAAGTTTCCCTGCTTTACCGATGTGAACAACAAAGTCACTGAAAAGCTGTCACAAACGGATTCACTGCCTAAAAGAAAATATGACGCATACTGTAATATACAAGTATACATAAAGCAGCTTTGTGGCAAGGGTGCATACGCCGGTATGTTTGACGGAGTAACGAACATTGATGTAAAAAGCAACGATCTTATCATCTTCGATGTTAAGAGCATCAGTGAAATGGCTGACAATGTTTATAACGCACAGTTGTTCAACATACTCACTATAATGTGGGCTACCATATGCAAAAACATAGGATATAATCAAAACGTTATCAATCCATGGGATATGCGAAACGTTGTGTGCCTTATCGATGAAGCACACCGTTTCATTTCCGTAAAATACCCTCAGGTAACGGAGTTTATAGAAAAGCTATGTCGCCGTACACGAAAATATTTTGCAGGGCTATGGTTCGCAACGCAGTCGATACTTGACTTTATCCCAGACGGAAATCTTGCGGCAGCCGGCTCGATCAAGGTTATTTTCTCACTTGTCCAGTACAAAATGATACTCAAACAATCGCCGGAAAGCATTGAAATTCTTCATCAAGCCTTTCCTCGTTTTTCATATGCAGAGCTCAGAGAAAGCACAGCATTTGAACCGGGACAAATGCTTTTGTCGTTGGACTCGGACAGAGATAAGCTCCATTGCAGAAGAATAGTCGGAGCAAGACAGCTATTGTATATGGGCAATGCTCAGGACAGGATCGAGATCATACACAACTGCTTTTCTCATTATTATAATGAGCACACTAAGCAGGAATACGGTCTTATGCTGAGAAAAATGGACGCTGATTATTTCAGAAAATGCTTTCTTGCAGAAACATATTCTTACCTAAAAATCGAACAGCACATAAGCCAATATATCGACACTGTGATCATTCAAATGGTTGATAATCTTATAAAAGAACTTCTTCAGGCAGCTGGAACGGAGGCGACAAGATGAAAGTAGTAAGTCCAAAAGCGAGCAGTAAAATATATATGATATTCACTATTGTTACTGCTGTTCTGGCTGTTTTGTTTCTCACATCCAACAGTTGGATAACCTCACTTACATACAAAAGCAAAAGCAACGGCTATAACAAAACAATGTCACTTAACGGCTATAATATCAAGGTGACAGACGCAGCGTATTACGACAATGTATGCGAATTTGTCATAAAGTGCCGCATTTCAGGGTCTGACACTGGAGCTACATATCCTGAGGTTACGGCTGTAAATTTTGACGATGATCTTACAGATCATAAGTTCACAGCAGGAAATAAGTATGACGATTATTCAAGAAAGATCACAGTAAAAAATCCGCCGTCGAATTTCAAAATAATGCGTGTGGTTATTAAAACTTCTATGCCTGACACAAAATATGATGACGCATATGACGAGTTTGGTGAGAAGATACCGGCGCACACCGAAAAAGGGAAAACTATCACACTTAGAGTAACTATAGACAGAAAAGATATGCAGACCCACGCCGTGAAAATAGTTCCGGGGTACTCTGAGGAAAGCTCAAATGCGAACACAACAAGCAGTTTATACAACTCTGAAACATCTAAAATCACGAGCCAACAAGCTGTAGCAGTGACAACACAAGCTACAGCACCAACCACACATGATCTGAGTGAAAAGGCTGCCGAAGCATCTCAAACGAGCAGGACTACCACGGAGAAACGACAGCCTGCAACAGCAGAAATGAACACGAAGCCTGCCGAAACAAGGGATTACAACGAGCCTGCATATGCGCCGCCGCAGACCACCGGTGCGACACATAATGAGTCTGCATATGCACCACCGCAAACCACAGCAGCAACACATAATGAGCCTGCACAAGCTGAAACCACCACAACACAGGCAAGGGTATATTCCATAAAACTCGCAACAGAATTTGAGTACAATGACGTTCAGATCAAGGTAGGTGAGCACACTCAGCTTCGTGCAGAAGTCAAACCCGATAACGCCGTAAATAAAAACGTAAAATGGGAAAGCAACCGTCCAGACATAGCAACAGTCGACAGTAATGGAAGGGTCACAGCAGTTGCAAAAGGCAAAGCTATCATATCCGCAGTAACAGAAGATAAGGGCTTGCAGGCAAGCTGTATGGTGACCGTCAAGGAATAGAAAAGAGGTAATAAAAATGCTATTTAACAACTCGTCAAATAAAATAAGAATCATAGGATTCTTGGTTTCAGAAGTAAAAATCATCAATGCCTATGCAATAGAATTTCTTATAGCCGTACCGAGAAAAGTAAAAAAAGGAGAGCAAGGATTTAATGATGTTTTCACTGTATATGCCAACGAGGCAAGCACGATCTCCTTTGCAAAAAATCATTTGCACAAAGGCTGTGTAGTAGTTGTAAAGGGAGAACTGAGGACCTTTACGGACAAATCAGTGAAGATATGCAGCAGTGATATAACCATTTCGTCACAGAACAAGTGAGGTGAAAACGTTGGAGAATATTCTTTTTGAATACCCGGTACGAGAAGATAACGGTTCATTAGATGAAGAATTTCAGGTATTAAAAAAGCAGCTAACAAAGCTTAAATATGCCGTGATGATATCATCTTTTTGTGCATTGGCGATGTATTTTTTATCTGCATTTTTTGCAAAAGCAGAACTGATTTTTTATTTTCTGACAGCACTTTTTGTGTGTATCGCAATGATAACAGGCAAAATTTTTGTGCGGTATCCTAAGCATTTTTTGCACATAAAAGCTACAGAAAATAAACTGGAGATCACATACTATAAAGACAAAAAAAGTACACACACTTTTGCGTATGGTGAAATAGAAGAAATACGTTTTGCAGATAAAAGTTATACGGCTGTCTGTATTAAACGTGAGGGCAGAAAGCCGATATTGTTCGAGCTGAATAAGGATACACCTGAGCAGGGCTTTTTCCTTTTTACCATTCAGAAAATACTGCCTGCTGTTTGCAAAACAAACAGCAAAGCGATAGCTAAAGAATTTGGAAATGAAGATGATTATTACAACAGAATTTACGAGGGGAATAATTAAAAATGGATATAATCATACGCAATATCCCTGAGAATATGATAGATAAAATAGACAATATAGCAAAAGCTGAGGACTTATCACGGAACGCATTACTTTCAAAACTAATATCAGATTTTGTGAAAAGCAATGACGATTTTGTTGTAAATATTCTTCCGCCTATCGTTCGTGCGTTAGTAAATCAGGAGCTTGACCGCCTTTCAGAGGGCGCAACTTCCACTATAAATAATGTGTATATTGCAGCGCAAAAAATGATAAATACAACAGAAAAAATCGAAAATCTGCTTACAGAAACGCTTAAAAATTCTGAAGAAAACTCAATTACAAATGAAGAAATTCTCAGGGTACTTGAAATTTCGGACAAAGATAATTCATAAATAGGGCGGTTTTGTTTACACAATAGAAATATATACAAATTATTACAGCGTGAAAAATATATAATTCGTATATAAAGCGGTAAATAATAGGAGCTTTCGTATATAAATCATATATAAAATTTGAGTTGTGATATATAAATAATATATAAACTGCCATTATATACAAAAAATCGTATATAAATCGTATATAGAAAAAGACCTGATGATATCACAGTACCCCACCTGAAACCTCGGTTCTACCGAGGTTTCCAGCAGGCACGATATCGTGCCTTTATGCTCTTGACCCACACCTCTAACTTAGATATCACAAAATAAAATCAAACTACACGGAAAGGTTGGATGAAAAAATGAAAAGCAAACCTATCAATAAACTGCTTTCTTTTTCCGAGCAGGATTTTCAAAAGTTTGTGGAGATAAAGAATCTAAAAGACTTTTCAACTTACAGTGATTGTCTTGCATTTCTGATAGACAGCACTTACAGTAAAGTAAAACATACAGCAAGCGTTGATCGCTTGGCGAATATAGAAAATGATATTGAAAAGCTGCTAATGATCGCAAAAGAAAATAACAGCATGATATATCAGGAGCGTGACGGAATTAATACGCTCCTGCACTTCTACGAAGTGCAGGAATTCCACTCAGCCGACAAGAGATTGAGTGACAGCGAACCTCATGAGGTCATGTCACGATCGAATGACAACTACAAGAGCATCGTACATCAGCGCTCAGTTGATAAGGGTGCAAACTCCCTGCAAGACAAACAGAGTGACTAATAATGACACCAGGAATATTTCACAAATGCAAGTTCGTATACAAATGGCGTATAAGCGGCGACGGCGGCAAAAAGATATTCGATTTTCTGGACTATATGCTGCGTCCGGAGGCGTTCGAGCCCAGCAAGCACGCTGATGAAATGGAATATGTATATTCGGAGTTCATACCAAACGAAAAGAGTCAGGCGAAGGATATAAAAAAAGAACGATCCTATGGAGCGTTTACAAGCACTAAAGATAATTTGACCGCCACTGATCTGGATAAGATACGGCAGCAGGAACGAGCAAGCCGTTCAGAGGGCTGCCCTAAGTATGCAGGTGTTATATCATTTGATAATGCATATCTGCGAGAAAAGGATTTCATTGTAGGGAATATGCTTGACAGACAAGCACTTGTGGACGCTGCACGAAAAGGCATTAACGCTATGATAGATAAATCGCAAAAGCTTGACGCCAGCAACTGTTACTGGGTAGGTGCGATCCATGTTAACACAGGCAACGTACACATACACTATCAGCTTGTGGAATATCACCGGCTTGAAGACAGACGCATCACATACAAGAACAGAGGTCAGGACAATGTTGAGCTGGCAGTATTATACGAACTAAAAAGAGTAATGACACACTGCATTGACAAGAGCAAAGCAGCACAAGAGCTTACAAAATTTCAAAGAGATGTACTTGCACCTCATATCAAGTCCGAGTTTACAGGAAGTATTCAAAAAATAAACGCACTTATCGACAAGATACCTGAGGAGCTTAAAAACAGTGGCAATCAGTGGTGGTACGCAAAGCAAAGTGAACCCATAAAAAACGAAATTCAGAGCTGCATACGGTCTGTAATAGATGAAAACCCCACATTAAGTATTATGTTCGACACATATCTCCATAAGCTTGACGAAATACAGGCAGCGTTGTTTCGCAAAAGATACGGACAAAATTCAAAGTGGGCGAATTATAAAGAAACCCAGCTTTATGGCGAAAACAAAAACGGTAAAGACGGATTTTATTCACGAGTCGGCAATTCGTTTCTGAACATCTGCCGAGAATACTATATGACAAAGGACAAGAACATACAGATCGACAACAACATCCCAGAGCCGAAAACATATCTGTCTGAAAAAGAAAGCGAAAGCTTTTCTGAGAAAAATGAGCCTGACTACAACAACGGTATTTCCTCGCAGAAATCAAAAGTGTATCTGTCTGAAAATAAAAACGATGATTTAGAGGATGCTATGAAAAATTATACTATTTCAAAGACAATTTCTGCTGTTGTGGGAGGTTTCCTTTC
>OHAI01000864.1_pt1 | contig 24149 bp, 19 predicted proteins | sample 1577091 | NCBI WGS metagenome assembly OHAI01 (sample SAMEA3541548, study PRJEB24748) | human gut metagenome | biome: human gut; feature: human-associated habitat; material: faeces | place: China | collected 2012
TTGCTGTCACTCACCACCTGAAAGAGGTGGGAGTCTTCTCGACTGAGATAAACATAGATAATTTATAGAAAGGTGACATAGGAAAATGGATCAGAAATTAAAAGTAGGTATCCTTGGCGGTACAGGAATGGTAGGACAGAGATTTATCTCTCTTTTAGAGAATCACCCATGGTTTGAAGTAGTAGCAATTGCAGCAAGTCCACGTTCTGCAGGTAAAACATACGAAGAAGCAGTAGGCGGAAGATGGAAAATGCACAAAGCAATGCCGGAAGCAGTAAAGAACATTGTAGTAATGAATGTAAACGAAGTAGAAAAAGTGGCTTCTGAAGTAGATTTCGTATTCAGTGCTGTAGATATGAGCAAAGAAGAGATTCGTGCAATCGAAGATGCATATGCAAAGACAGAAACACCAGTTGTTTCTAACAACAGTGCACACAGATGGACACCGGATGTACCAATGGTTGTACCAGAAATCAATCCAGAACATTTTGAAGTAATCGAAGCACAGAAAAAGCGTCTTGGAACAAAGAGAGGATTTGTAGCAGTAAAACCGAACTGCTCTATTCAGAGCTATGCGCCTGCACTTTTTGCCTTAAAAGAGTTTGGCCCTAAAGAAGTAGTTGCAACAACATATCAGGCAATTTCCGGAGCAGGAAAGACATTTAAAGACTGGCCGGAAATGGTAGAGAATATCATCCCATTTATCGGAGGAGAAGAAGAAAAATCCGAGCAGGAACCATTAAGATTATTTGGTAAAGTTGTAGATGGTAAGATTGAAAAGGCAGCCGCTCCATTAATTACAACACAGTGCATTCGTGTACCTGTACTTGATGGACATACTGCTGCTGTATTTGTGAACTTTGAAAAGAAACCAACAAAAGAAGAAATCATCGATCGTTGGGAAAACTTTAAGGGACTTCCACAGAAGCTGGAACTTCCAAGTGCACCAAAACAGTTTATTCGTTACATGGAAGAAGATAATCGCCCACAGGTTAAATTAGACATTGATTTTGAAAATGGAATGGGAATTTCCATGGGACGTTTAAGAGAAGATACAATGTTTGATTATAAATTTGTAGGATTATCTCATAATACAGTACGTGGCGCAGCCGGCGGAGCTGTACTTTGTGCAGAATTATTAACAGCACAGGGATATATCACAGCAAAATAAATTCGGATTTGTAGATTTGATATAGACGAAAATTCAAGTCGAGCCGTCACTCACCACCTGAAAGAGGTGGGAGTCTTCTCGACTGAGATAAAAAAATGATATATCCCATCTGCTTTACAGCCGCTATGTTTAAGATACTTTCCTGTATTTTAAACACACGCTCCAAAGCGATGTCTGGGATATATCATTTTTCTTTTTTTAGGAGGTTTTTATGTTGTTAGAAGCAACTTCATTGAAGTCTTTTGCTCACTCACTTATCTATGAATACCTTGGTAAAACAGGAGTGAAACTGGCAGATTTTTGTGGTGACATTATCGGGGCACTGCTGATTTTATTTATCGGTTTTAAAATCGTATCTTATGTGGTAAAAATGGCACATAAGATTTTTGAGCGTTCGATTATGGACACAACTCTGCAGACCTTCCTGCTTTCTTTTATTAAGATTGGCGGTAAGGTACTTGTTATTTTTATGGCGGTAACAAAGATTGGCGTAGCAGCTTCATCTATTGTGGCATTACTTGGTTCTGCCGGTCTTGCTCTTGGTCTTTCTTTACAGGGTTCACTGTCGAATATTGCCGGTGGTGTTATTTTGTTATTATTAAAACCATTTCAGGTTGGGGATTATATTATTGAGGGAAACTCTGGGAAAGAAGGAACTGTACAGGCAATTGGAATTATGTATACAAAGCTTTTAAGTGTAGACAATAAAGCGATCATGATACCAAATGGAAATTTATCAAATGCGAGTATTACGAATGTAACTTATCAGGAAAAACGACGTGTTGATCTGAATGTCGGTATTGAATATAGTGAAGATATCAAAAAAGTCAGAAAAGTATTAAATGCTTTAATAGAAAAAGAACCGGCAAGAATTACAGATGAGCCAGTTAAAATTTACGTAAATGAATTTCAGGCAAGTTCTATAGATATAGGGATTCGTTACTGGGTAAAAACAGAGGATTATTGGGAATCACGTTGGAGAGTATTGGAAGAAATTAAAGAAGAATTTGATAATAACAATATTGCTATTCCATTTGAACAGCTTGATGTAAATTTGATTCCGCAGGAAAAAGAATAAGAGAAGAATAAGAGGGAGAAAATTTACAATGGAGAAGAACTTAACGACGGGCAGTGTTTTGAAGAGTATTTTATATTTTTCTCTGCCCTATTTACTATCTTATTTTTTACAGACGCTTTACGGTATGGCCGACTTGTTTATTATCGGACAGTTTGAAGATATTTCGAGTATAACGGCAGTATCTATTGGCAGTCAGGTAATGCATATGATTACGGTAATGATCGTTGGTCTTGCTATGGGAGCAACGGTTAATATCGGACAGGCGATAGGGGCGGGCAATAAGAAAAAAGCAGCCAAAGATATTGGGAATACAGTCACCCTTTTTATGATGCTGGCAATTGTAGGAGCAGTAGGTCTTTTATTTTTTATCAAACCCATTGTCGGCATGATGTCAACACCGCAGGAAGCAGTTCATGAAACAGTTATTTATCTTACCATCTGTTTTATGGGAATTCCTTTTATTACTGCCTATAATATTATCAGTTCTATTTTTAGAGGAATAGGAGATTCTAAAAGCCCGATGTACTTTATTGCAGCAGCCTGTGCTATAAATATTATTTTAGATTATCTTTTTATTGGCGGACTGCATATGGGGGCAGCGGGAGCAGCATTAGGAACGACTTGCTCACAGACAATCAGTGTACTGATTGCTCTTGTCGTTATTATGAAAAAAAAGACAGGAATTTCTCTTTCCAAAAATGATTTTAAGATAGACAGGAAAACAATAAAACGATTATTAAAAATTGGTATTCCTGTCGCGCTGCAGGATGGATTTATCCAGATTGCTTTTATAATTATCACTATTATTGCAAACAGGCGGGGACTCGATACTGCTGCGGCGGTAGGAATTGTAGAAAAAATTATCAGTTTCCTCTTTCTGGTACCATCTTCTATGCTTTCTACTGTATCTGCACTTGGAGCGCAGAATATCGGTGCTGGCAAGAGGGAAAGAGCACAGAGGATACTTTATTATGCAGTGATAATTACTGTAGGATTTGGTGTAATGATATCAATTATCATACAGTTTATTTCAGAACCGGTTGTTGGCTTGTTCACAGAAAATGCAAAAGTAATAGTACTTGGTTCCCAGTATATTAGGGGCTATATATTTGACTGTATATTTGCGGGTGTCCATTTCAGTTTCAGTGGTTACTTTTGTGCCTGTGGACATTCAGAAATTTCCTTTATCCATAACATTATAGCGATTCTTCTTGTAAGAATACCGGGAGTGTATATTACAGCTAAAGTATTTTCCAGTCTTTTTCCGATGGGATTGGCTACAGTAGGAGGTTCCCTTCTTTCTGTAATAATCTGTGTGATTGCCTATGTATGGATGAAGAAAAAACAAGGATGTATGGACTGATTTTGTTGTTTCTGTTCGTTAACCTGTGTTATCATGATATAAGAATAAAAAGATGTCTCATAAGATGAAATACAAGAGATTATGAGAATACATAAAAATTATACAGGGGGTTCCTATGGAAGAAAATAAAGAATTAGAAAAACCACATAAAAGACGAGTGCGTTATAAAGGAACGCATCCAAGAAAGTTTGAAGAGAAATATAAAGAACTACAGCCGGAAAAGTATAAAGATACGATTGAGAAAGTAATCCGTAAAGGAAGTACTCCGGCGGGAATGCATATATCTATTTGTGTGCAGGAGATTTTGGATTTTTTACAGATCCAGCCGGGACAAAAAGGATTAGACTGTACACTTGGATACGGAGGACATACAAGAAAGATGTTAGAATGTCTCCAAGGCGAAGGACATATCTATGGATTGGATGTGGATCCGATTGAAATTGTAAAAACAACGGATCGCTTAAGAAAAGCAGGATATGGGGAAGACATTTTAACAATCATACAGCAGAATTTCCGCAATATTGATCTTGTAGCGGAAGAACATGGATTATTTGATTTTGTATTAGCCGATCTTGGTGTGTCTTCGATGCAGATTGATAATCCGGAACGTGGATTTTCTTATAAAACAGACGGACCGCTTGATCTTAGATTAAATCCTGATAAGGGAGAATCGGCAGCCGAAAGACTCATGCAGCTTGAGGAAGCGGAGATTGAGGGGATGTTAGTAGAAAATGCAGATGAACCGTATGCCGCAGAATTGGCAAATGCAATCGTCATGGAACGCAAAAAAGGAAATACGATCGATACAACGAAAAAACTGTACCGGATCATAGAAGATACGATTCAAAATGTTGTAAAAAAGGAAAAGGGCTGTAAAGATCAGTCGGAAGATGTCAAAATGATCATTAAAAAGACAGCACAAAGAACATTTCAGGCAATTCGCATTGATGTCAATAGCGAGTTTGAAGTGCTTGATGCATTTTTAGAAAAACTACCGGGAGTATTAAAGACAGGTGGACGTGTTGCAATCCTGACATTTCATTCAGGAGAAGACCGTATGGTAAAGAAAGCATTTAAACGTCATTTAAAAGCAGGAGAGTATAGCGATATTGCAAAAGATGTGATCCGCCCATCCAAGGAAGAATGCTATCAAAACAGCCGGGCTCGTTCCACAAAAATGCGCTGGGCGGTTAAATCTTAAAAAAAAGCAAAAAGATGGAAAATAATGTTGTTTGCAATGACATTATATGTTATATTTAGGTTCGGCGTTTTGCAAAAAACGTTTGAATCAGATAACAGATGATCAAAGTATAATCTGCTTTGTTCGGATCAATGATACCATATGAACCGGTATGGCAAAGAAGTCCTTTCTATTTATGGAAAAGATAAGCTTTGGTGTACTTAGTGATAAGAGAGGAGAAAGATACATGAGAGATGATATTACACTTTTAGATGAAAATGATACAATAGACGATATTAAAAACGAAGTACTGTATCATGTAGCTAAGGCTGCGTTTGAAGATAACTTAGATGGTATTTTAGCAAGACTTCCTTATGAAATCCTTCCCGGAAGCAAGCCAAGTTTCCGTTGTTGTGTATACAAGGAAAGAGAAATCATTCGTGAAAGAATCATGTTAGCACAGAATATTAATCCTGCAACGGGAGAACCATGTCATAACACAGTTCAGATCATTCCTGCTGCTTGTGAGAACTGTCCTATCGCACGTTTCTCTGTAACAGATAACTGTCAGAAATGTATGGGTAAAGCCTGCCAGAACGCATGTAACTTTGGTGCGATCTCGATCGGCCGTGCGCTGGGCTACACATGGAGAACCTTGTTCCGTTAACGCTCATCCCCATTATTCCTCTTCCGAAAGATTCGCTCTTATTCACAACGGTATCATTGAAAATTACGCCGCCCTTAAAGACAAACTCCAAGCCAAAGGCTATACTTTTAAAAGTAGTACCGACACCGAGGTACTGATACAACTCATAGAATACATTCAGGTTATAAACCGCATCGATTTACTGACTGCCGTGCAACTGGCTTTGCAGGAGGTTATCGGTGCATATGCCATTGCCGTGCTCGACAGGGAGAATCCTGATGAGATTATTGCTGCGCGCAAAAGCAGTCCGTTGGTGGTGGGTATCGGGCAGGATGAATTCTTCTTGGCATCCGATGCCACTCCGATTGTGGAATATACGGACAAGGTGGTCTATCTGGAAGATGAGGAGATAGCCGTTATTCGTTGTGGGGAGAAACTGAAAGTGGTGAATCTCAAGAATGTGGAGTGCCCGCACGAGGTAAAGACGGTGGCGCTCAATCTCGGCCAGTTGGAGAAGGGCGGTTATCCGCATTTCATGTTGAAGGAGATTTTTGAGCAACCCGATTGTATTCATGACTGTATGCGCGGACGCATTAATCTGGAGGGTACTAACGTGGTGCTTTCCGCCATTATAGATTATAAGGAACGTCTGCTTGCTGCCAAACGTTTTGTAATTGTGGCTTGTGGCACGTCGTGGCACGCTGCGCTTATAGGCAAACATCTGATAGAGAGTTTCTGCCGCATTCCGGTGGAAGTGGAGTATGCTTCGGAATTTCGTTACCGGGACCCGGTGATTGACAGTAGTGATGTGGTGATTGCCATTTCGCAAAGCGGGGAGACAGCCGATACGCTGGCTGCCATAGAACTTGCCAAAAGCCGTGGTGCATTTATATATGGCATCTGTAATGCTATCGGTTCGAGTATTCCGCGCGCTACGAATACGGGGTCTTACATTCATGTAGGGCCGGAAATAGGTGTGGCGTCCACCAAAGCCTTTACAGGTCAGGTAACTGTGCTCACCATGTTGGCATTGACTCTTGCACGGGAGAAGCGTACGATTGATGAAACGCAATACCTCGCCATAGTGAGGGAACTCGGACAGATTCCCGGAAAGATGAAAGAGGTGCTGAAGCTGAACGACCGTATAGCGGAGCTTTCCAAAATCTTCACTTACGCACACAATTTTATCTATCTGGGACGCGGTTACAGTTATCCCGTAGCGTTGGAAGGCGCTTTGAAGCTGAAAGAAATCTCGTACATCCATGCGGAAGGCTATCCGGCCGCCGAAATGAAGCATGGGCCTATTGCTTTGATAGATGCGGAAATGCCGGTGGTGGTTATTGCCACACAGAACGGATTGTACGAAAAAGTACTGAGCAATATACAGGAAATTAAAGCGCGCAAAGGCAGGGTGATAGCGATTGTTACCAAGGGAGATACGGTTATCGGTAAAATCGCTGACATTTGTATCGAACTTCCCGAAACAATGGAATGTCTTGGCCCGTTAATAACTACGGTTCCCTTGCAACTGCTCGCTTATCACATAGCCGTATGTAAAGGCATGGATGTAGACCGACCGCGTAATCTTGCCAAGTCGGTAACGGTGGAATGACCGGAAGCGGATGATGTGTATGGGTAAAACAGATAATGCGTTTGCCCTTGACAGATGATATGTTCTCAGAACATAAATAACGCGTTTTTAAAAGAAGTAATTACTCATTAGTAAATATATAAATGGAACAACTGAAGCATGAATGTGGCGTCGCCATGATACGCCTGCTGAAACCGCTGGAGTATTACGAAGAAAAGTACGGTACATGGATGTACGGGCTGAACAAGCTCTATCTTCTCATGGAGAAACAGCACAACCGGGGGCAGGAAGGCGCCGGACTGGCTTGTGTGAAACTGGAAGCGAACCCCGGCGAGGAATATATGTTTCGCGAACGGGCGCTCGGTTCGGGAGCCATCACCGAGATATTCGGCACGGTGCAAAGCAACTTTAAAGACCTTACGAAAGAACAACTGCACGACGCCGGCTATGCCAAGCGCGTGCTCCCCTTTGCGGGAGAGGTGTATATGGGGCATCTGCGTTACTCCACCACGGGGAAGTCGGGCCTCTCGTACGTGCATCCGTTTCTCAGGCGGAACAACTGGCGTGCCAAGAACCTTGCCCTGTGCGGCAACTTCAACCTGACGAACGTGGATGAAATCTTCGCACGCATCACCGCCATCGGCCAGCACCCGCGCAAGTATGCCGATACGTATATCATGCTGGAGCAGGTGGGCCACCGGCTCGACCGCGAGGTGGAGCGCCTCTTCAACCTTGCCGAAGCCGAAGGGCTGACGGGCATGGACATCACGCATTACATCGAAGACCACATCGACCTCGCCAACGTCCTGCGCACCTCGAGCAAGGAGTGGGACGGGGGCTATGTGATGTGCGGACTTACCGGAAGCGGCGAGACATTCGCCGTCCGCGACCCGTGGGGCATCCGCCCTGCATTCTGGTATCAGGACGATGAGATAGCGGTGCTTGCCAGCGAGCGTCCCGTCATCCAGACCGCGCTCAACGTCTCGGCCGACCGTATCAGGGAGCTGCAACCGGGACAGGCTTTGCTAATCAACAAAGCCGGCAAGCTCCGCACGGTGCAAATCAACAAGCCGCGCGAGGTGAAGCCTTGCTCCTTCGAGCGTATCTATTTCAGTCGCGGCAGTGACATGGACATCTACAAGGAACGTAAACTGTTGGGTGAGAAACTGGTACCTAACATCCTGAAAGCCATCGACAAGGATATAGACCACACCGTCTTTTCCTTTATACCGAATACTGCGGAAGTGGCTTTTTACGGAATGTTGCAGGGACTGGACGACTATCTCAACGAGGAGAAGGTGCGGCAGATTGCCGCTTTGGGACACAACCCCAGCCACGATGAGCTGGAGCGTATCCTGTCCCGCCGCATACGGAGCGAGAAGGTGGCCATTAAGGACATCAAGCTGCGTACTTTCATTGCCGAGGGCAACAGCCGCAACGACCTTGCCGCCCATGTGTACGACATCACTTACGGAAGCCTTGTCCCGGGAGTGGATAATCTGGTCATCATCGACGACTCGATAGTGCGTGGAACCACCCTGAAGCAGAGCATCATCGGCATCCTTGACCGTCTGGAGCCAAAGAAGATAGTCATTGTAAGCTCTTCACCGCAGGTACGCTATCCCGACTACTACGGCATCGATATGGCTAAGATGAGCGAATTCATCGCCTTCAAGGCTGCTGTGGAACTGCTGAAGGAGCGCGAGATGCGCGATGTGATTGCCGCCGCCTACCGCAAGTCCAAAGAGCAGGTAGGCCTGCCCAAAGAGCAGATGGTGAATTACGTGAAGGAGATATACGCTCCCTTTACCGACGAGGAAATCTCTGCCAAGATGGTGGAACTGCTCACTCCCAAAGGGACGAAAGCCAAAGTGCAGATTGTCTACCAGCCTCTCGAAGGGCTGCATGAGGCCTGCCCCAAGCATCCGGGTGACTGGTACTTCAGCGGCGATTATCCTACGCCGGGCGGTGTGAAGATGCTGAACAAGGCATTTATTGATTATATAGAACAAGTTTATCAATTTTAATTGAATCAATGAGAAATGTAACTCTAATCCTCGACGACGGGAGCCGCTTCCACGGCAAGTCGTTCGGCTTTGAAAAACCGGTAGCGGGAGAGGTGGTCTTCAACACAGCCATGACGGGTTATCCCGAAAGCCTGACCGACCCTTCGTATGCCGGACAGCTGATGACGCTCACCTATCCGTTGGTGGGCAATTACGGTGTGCCGCCTTTTACTCTCGAACCGAATGGGCTTGCCACTTTTATGGAGAGCGAGCATATCCATGCCGAAGCCATTATTGTAAGCGATTATAGCGAAAATTATAGCCATTGGAATGCGGTGGAAAGCCTCGGTGACTGGCTGAAACGCGAACAGATTCCGGGCATCACGGGCATCGATACCCGCGAACTGACAAAGGTGCTTCGCGAGCATGGGGTGATGATGGGACGTATCGCCTTTGATGATGAATCGGATGAAATGCCTGAGGCCTCTTATGCCGATGTGAATTATGTGGATAAAGTTAGCTGCAAGGAGGTTATCCGTTACAACGAAGGAACCGGTAAGAAGAAAGTGCTCCTTGTGGATTGCGGCGTCAAGCATAACATCATCCGCTGCCTGCTGAAACGTGACGTGGAAGTGATTCGCGTTCCCTGGGACTATGATTATACTGGGATGGAGTTCGACGGGTTGTTCATCTCCAACGGCCCTGGCGACCCCGATACCTGCGATGCTGCCGTGCAGCATATCCGCAAGACAATGCAGAACGAGAAACTGCCCATCTTCGGCATCTGTATGGGAAACCAGTTGCTTTCCAAAGCTGGGGGCGCCAAGATATACAAATTGAAATACGGCCACCGCAGCCATAACCAACCGGTGCGTATGGTGGGTACGGAACGTTGCTTCATCACCTCACAGAATCATGGGTATGCCGTAGACAACAACACGCTGACAGAAGACTGGGAACCGCTTTTCATCAATATGAACGATGGTTCTAATGAAGGAATCCGCCACAAACGCAATCCCTGGTTCTCCGCACAGTTTCATCCCGAAGCTGCCAGCGGGCCGACGGATACGGAGTTTCTTTTTGATGACTTTGTGAAGTTGCTTTAGTAAGAGAATTTTATCAAGAATGATTGCGTTTATAATCTCTTGATAATCAGTATGTAAAAGACGGTATAATGAGTCCCATACTGAATGTCATTCAGTCCCAGAGTGAATACCTTTCAGTCCTATACTGAATGCCATTCAATTAGTGACTGATTGTGTAAGGTAAGAGAAAGATAAGGTTTTATTACTACTATTACATTTTTAATAAACAGATATGCAAATGAAAGAAAACAATATAAAGAAAGTCCTGCTGCTCGGTTCCGGCGCACTGAAAATCGGTGAGGCAGGAGAATTTGACTACTCCGGTTCGCAGGCGCTCAAGGCATTGAAGGAGGAAGGCATCTACACGGTTCTCATCAATCCGAACATTGCCACGGTACAGACCTCGGAAGGAGTTGCCGACCAGATTTACTTCCTGCCCGTCACTCCTTACTTCGTGGAGAAGGTGATAGAGAAGGAGCGCCCGGACGGCATCATGCTTGCTTTTGGCGGACAGACGGCACTGAACTGCGGTGTCTCCCTCTATAAAGACAAGATTTTCGAGAAGTACGGCGTGACGGTTCTCGGCACTCCCGTGCAGGCCATCATTGACACGGAGGACCGTGAAATCTTTGTGCAGAAACTGAATGAGATTGATGTGAAGACCATCAAGAGCGAAGCCGTGGAGAATGCGGCGGATGCCCGTCGCGCAGCCCGGGAACTGGGATACCCGGTCATTGTCCGTGCCGCATATGCGCTTGGCGGACTGGGTTCGGGCTTCTGCGACAATGAAGAAGAGCTGAATGTGCTGGTGGAGAAAGCCTTCTCCTTCTCCCCGCAGGTGCTGGTGGAGAAATCGCTGAAGGGATGGAAGGAAGTGGAATACGAGGTGGTGCGCGACCGCTTCGACAACTGCATCACGGTCTGCAACATGGAGAACTTCGACCCCCTGGGCATCCATACAGGTGAGTCCATCGTTATTGCCCCGTCACAGACGTTGAGCAATACGGACTATCATAAATTGCGTGAACTCGCTATCCGCATTATCCGTCACATCGGCATTGTGGGAGAGTGTAACGTGCAGTATGCCTACGACCCGATGAGCGAGGACTACCGGGTAATCGAGGTAAATGCACGCTTGAGCCGTTCGTCTGCACTTGCCTCTAAAGCAACGGGTTATCCGTTGGCATTTGTAGCGGCAAAACTCGGCTTGGGCTATGGCTTGTTCGACTTGAACAACTCTGTGACAAAGACCACAAGCGCTTTCTTCGAACCCGCCCTGGACTATGTGGTCTGCAAGATACCGCGTTGGGATTTGGGCAAGTTCCACGGGGTGGACAAAGAGCTGGGTTCGAGCATGAAGTCGGTAGGCGAGGTGATGGCTATCGGCCGTACTTTCGAGGAAGCCATCCAGAAGGGGCTTCGCATGATAGGCCAGGGCATGCACGGCTTCGTAGAGAACAAGGAACTGGTGATTGCCGATTTGGACAAGGCTCTGCGCGAACCTACCGACAAACGTATCTTTGTCATCTCCAAAGCCTTCCGTGCCGGATATACGGTGGACCAGGTGCACGAATTGACCAAGATAGACCGTTGGTTCCTGGAGAAGTTGATGAACATCATGGATACCAGCAGGGAACTGCACTCTTTTATGGCTGATGGAGAGTTGCCAATGATTCCCGTGGACTTGTTGCGTAAAGCCAAAGTACAAGGCTTCTCTGATTTCCAGATAGCCCGTGCCCTCGGCTTGGAACAAGCAATGGACGGCGAAGAAGCCATCCTTGCCGTCCGCAATTTCCGCAAGAGTGCAGGCATTCTGCCCGTAGTGAAGCAGATAGATACCCTTGCCGCCGAATATCCCGCACAGACCAACTATCTCTACCTGACGTATAGCGGCACGGCAAATGATGTCCGTTACCTCGGCGACCGCAAGTCCATTGTCGTATTGGGCTCCGGCGCCTACCGCATCGGTTCTTCCGTAGAGTTCGACTGGTGCGGCGTGCAGGCCCTGAACACCATCCGCCAGGAAGGCTACCGCAGTGTCATGATAAACTACAACCCCGAAACCGTGTCTACGGACTATGACATGTGCGACCGTCTTTACTTCGACGAGCTCACCTTCGAGCGTGTGATGGATATTCTCGAACTGGAGAATCCCCACGGGGTGATTGTCTCTACCGGTGGTCAGATACCGAATAACCTTGCCCTGCGCCTCGATGCGCAGAAGGTACCTATTCTCGGCACAAGCGCCAGGAGCATCGACAATGCCGAAGACCGTGACAAGTTCTCCGCCATGCTCGACCGCATTGGTGTAGACCAACCCGAATGGCGGGCGCTGACCTCCCTGGAGGACATCAACGCCTTTGTGGATAAGGTGGGCTTCCCGGTATTGGTCCGTCCTTCCTACGTATTGTCCGGCGCTGCGATGAACGTCTGTTCCAACCGGGAGGAGCTGGAACGCTTCCTGAAGCTGGCGGCGAATGTCAGCAAGAAACATCCCGTAGTGGTGAGCCAGTTCATCGAGCATGCCAAGGAGGTGGAGATGGATGCTGTGGCGCAAGATGGAGAGATTATCGCGTACGCCATCAGTGAGCATATCGAGTTTGCCGGAGTGCATTCCGGTGACGCCACTATCCAGTTCCCGCCACAAAAGTTGTATGTGGAGACGGTGCGCCGCATCAAGCGCATCAGCCGCGAGATTGCCCGTGAGCTGAACATCTCCGGTCCGTTCAATATCCAGTATCTGGCACGCGAGAACGACATCAAGGTGATTGAGTGCAACCTCCGTGCCAGCCGTTCGTTCCCGTTTGTCAGCAAGGTGCTGAAGATAAACCTTATTGAACTTGCCACGAAGGTGATGCTCGGCATTCCGGTACAGAAGCCGGACAAGAATCTGTTCGATTTGGATTATGTAGGCATCAAGGCGAGCCAGTTCTCCTTCAACCGTCTGCAGAAGGCCGACCCGGTACTGGGTGTGGATATGGCAAGCACGGGCGAGGTGGGTTGCATCGGCAGCGATACTTCCTGCGCCATTCTCAAGGCGATGCTCTCCGTGGGATATCGTATTCCAGAGAAAAATATCCTGCTTTCTACCGGTACTCCGAAGCAGAAAGTGGACATGCTTTCTGCCGCGCGTATGCTTCAGAAGAAGGGGTATAAGATATTTGCCACGGGTGGTTCCAGCAATTTCCTTACGGAGAACGGTGTGGAGAATACGCGCGTCTACTGGCCCAGCGAACCCGAACGCCAGCCGCAGGCACTCGACATGCTGCACCGCAAGGAGATAGACATGGTGGTCAATATTCCGAAGAACCTCACCGCAGGCGAGTTGGATAACGGCTACAAGATACGCCGTGCCGCCATCGACCTCAATATTCCGTTGATAACGAATGCCCGTCTGGCAAGTGCGTTCATCAATGCATTCTGCACGATGACGCCGGATGATTTGGCTATCAAGTCGTGGGCGGAGTACAAATGATAATTTAATTTGCTATCTTTGCTGAAAACTAAGTTCGATGGAAACAATTTTGACCCAATACTATCAATCTCCTTATGGCGAGTTGCTCCTCGGCTCTTTCGGCGATAAACTCTGCCTATGCGACTGGATGCTGAACGAGAAACGTAGAGTAACCGTTGATAAGCGCATACGGCAGGCGCTGCATGCCGATTATGAGGAAGGCACTTCGGAAGTGATTGCAAGGGCAGTCATTCAGTTGGATGAGTATTTTGCCTGTAAGCGGACCATATTCGATGTTCCACTGCTTGCAGTCGGAACAGAATTCCAGCGGACGGTGTGGCAGGAGTTGCAGAACATCCCTTACGGAAAAACAGTGTCCTACGGCGAGCTTTCACGAAAGCTGGGCAATCCGAAAGCCGTACGTGCGGTGGCGGCTGCCAATGGGGCAAATGCCCTCTCCATACTCATCCCCTGCCATCGTGTGGTGGGCAGCAACCATACGCTGATAGGCTATGCCGGTGGACTGGCAGCCAAACAAGGGATGCTGGCATTGGAAGCGGACTCTTGCGACGGACCGTCAGGCTCCCGTATAGGACAGCTGTTTTGAGGTCAGGTTTGTTTCTGGTATTCCGCCGGTGTCATCCCCGTCATACGTTTGAAGAACTTCGAGAAGAACGACGGATTGGGAAAGTTCAGTTCGTCTGATATTTGAAACACCAGCAGATCACTGTGTTTCAGCAATACTTTGGCTTCGAGGATAACTGCTTGATTAATCCATTGCATCACGGTTTGCCCGCTTGTTTCACGTATCACCGAACTCAGATAGTGCGGTGTCAGGCATAGCTTGTCGGCATAGAAGTTGACGTTGCGTTCGTGCTTGCTGTGTTGGTTTACCAAAGCGATGAAGCGGCGGAATAGCTCTTCCTGGCGTGAAAGGCGTGCCGGAGTTGACTTGCATGTGTGCTCGTGGATATACTTAAGGTTATAGAGAAGTGAGACAATCAAGTGCTGTACAGCTCCGCGGCGGTAGGGCAAACAATGTAGTATATTCCACAATAAAGAGAAGAAGCTGCTGATGTGTGCCCATTCCTCGTTGTTGCATGAAAGGCGGATTCCGTTTCGTGTATAAGCTTCCGAAAGAATGGAATTCTGTAGTACGGGCAGAAAATTGGCAGTGGGCATGATGACTTGGAATTCGTAGTCGGGACTGACTTCCGATATTTCTATCAGCGAATTGTCAGGGATGATAATAATATCGTGGGCTGTAGCTTCATATTCGATAAGATTGATGGAGATTCGGCCCTTACCTTGCATGATGCGTACAATCCTTCCTTCTTTGGCACGATAAGGTTGCTGGGTGCGGAATAGCCTGAATCCCATTGCTTGAAAACTGATGACCATTCCCAAATCGTCGTTTATAAATCTGTATTCGGAATGTTCTATAAAATCCGGATTGTTGCGGATGTCCTCGAATGCGACGCTTATCGGTTTGTTCTTTTCCATATCTTTCCCTTTATGAATAATGTATATTTCCACCGCAAAGATAATAAAGTGTTCCTATTATTTGTCTTTTTCTACGAAATGTCGTACTATTAGAACATCTTTGCGCACAAATGGATTGTAAGGTTATAGGGTTATGCCTTTATCTTTGCATGTGTATAGAACAAAACCATGTAGAATAAACAAGAAACAGAATGGATATGAAACGAACCGTTTTCTTTTTTACCCTTTCTCTTGCCGCCATGCTGGCACATGCCCAGCTCACGTTGGAAGAGTGCCAGCGCCGGGCGCAAGACAATTATCCGTTGGTCAGGCAATACGGACTGATAGAAAAGGCACGCGGGTACGACCTCTCCAATGCCGGAAAAGGTTACTTGCCCCAGTTTTCCCTATCCGGCAAGGCCACGTACCAGAGTGACATCACCCGGCTACCGGTCGAAATCCCTAATCTCGACATCAAGACTGCTTCGAAAGACCAGTACCAGGTGATGCTCGAAGTGCAGCAGACCCTCTGGGATGGTGGGGATATACGTTCCAGAAAACGATTGACGCGTGCCGCCTCGGAAGTGGAACTGGAAAAACAGCATGTAGACATGTATGCCTTGACTGACCGGGTGAACCAGCTCTTTTTCGGCATCCTGCTGTTGGACGAACAGCTGAAACAGAACAGCCTCTTGCAAGAAGATTTAGGAAGAACCCACAAGCAGGTAGCCGACTATATAGCCAATGGCATCGCCACCCTGAGCGACCTGGATGCAGTCAGCGTAGAGCAACTGAACACCAGGCAGCACCGTGTGGAATTGGAGACCACCCGCCGTGCATACCTCAGCATGCTTGCTGCCTTTACGGGCAAGGATCTCTCTTCCGAAACGGTTTTATTGAAACCGGCTGCCGAAGAAAACATAGACCGGCAGATGAACAACCGCCCCGAACTTCGTTGGTACGATGCGCAGGGAGAGCAACTCCACCAGCAGGAGGCAGCCTTGAACACCCGGTTGATGCCGCGTTTCGGCCTTTTTGTACAAGGGGCATACGGCAATCCGGGATTGAATATGCTGAAAGATGAATTCAACGCCTATTACATGGCGGGGGTGCGCATGTCCTGGAATTTCGGCAGTCTGTATACGTTGAAGAACGACCGCCGCAGGATAGACAATACCCGCCAACAGATAGAGACCGGCCGGGATGTGTTCCTTTTCAACATTCGCCTGCAGGCTACGCAGCAGGATGCGGGCATTGTATCCATGCGCCGCCAGATGGCGGATGATGACGAGATTATCCGTCTGCGTGGGAATATCCGCCGTGCAGCCGAGGCCAAGGTGCAGAACGGGACAATGACCGTGACCGATATGCTGCGGGAGATTACCAATGAAAGTATGGCACGACAGACCAAGGCATTGCATGAGGTGCAGTTGCTGATGAACATCTGGCAGCTGAAATATACGCTGAACAATTAATGACTATAATCCGTAATTTATAACTTGAAATAGTATGAAATCATTGAAATTATTTCCTTTTTTATTTCTCCTTGCCGCCTGTACCGGTGGTACTCCGAAATATGATGCGACGGGAACGTTCGAGGCTACCGAAGTCATCGTTTCTGCCGAGGCGTCTGGAAAACTGCTGAGTTTCGACATCGAGGAAGGCACGACACTGAAAGACGGGCAGGAAGTAGGCATTATAGATACCGTCCAACTCTATCTGAAGAAACTCCAGTTGGAGGCCAGTGTCAAGTCCGTGGAAGGCCAGCGGCCTGATATCCTGAAACAAGTAGCCGCCACTCAGGAACAGATTGTGCAGGCTCGACGCGAACGCGACCGTGTGTCCAATCTGCTCCGTGTGGGTGCCGCCAACCAGAAGCAGCTCGATGATGCCGAGTCCCTTCTCGAAGTCCTCCGCAAGCAGCTCGACGCACAGAACTCCACCCTGCGCAACAGTGACCGCAGCCTGACGTGGCAAAGCTCCTCTGTCGGCATCCAGGTGGCGCAGATAGAAGACCAGCTGCGCAAATGCCACATCACCTCTCCGCTGACGGGAACCGTCCTTGCCCAATATGCCGAAGCCGGAGAACTGGCTGCTCCCGGCACCCCTCTTTTCAAAGTGGCGGATATGGAGCAGATTTACCTCCGTGCCTACATCACCTCTGAGCAGCTTGCCGAAATCAAGCTGGGGCAGCAAGTGAAGGTTTATGCGGATTATGGAAAGGAAGTGCGGAAAGAATACCCCGGCATCGTCACCTGGATTTCCGATACGTCCGAATTCACTCCAAAAACTATCCTGACGAAAGACGAGCGCGCCAATCTGGTCTATGCTGTAAAGATTGCCGTGAAGAATGACGGGATGCTGAAAATAGGAATGTATGGAGGCTGTAACTTTAACTAATATCTCCAAACGTTACGGCAGCGTGGAAGCCCTGCGGGGTGTCTCTCTGTCAGTGGCTCCCGGTGAGCTTTTCGGCATCATCGGGCCGGACGGTGCGGGCAAGACATCGCTTTTCCGCATCCTCACCACTTTGCTGCTTGCCGACGGAGGCTCGGCCTCGGTCTGCGGTCTGGATGTGGTGAAGGACTACAAAGCCATCCGCAGGCGGGTGGGGTATATGCCCGGACGCTTCTCCCTCTATCCGGACTTGACGGTAGAGGAGAATCTCAATTTCTTCGCCACCGTCTTCCACACCACCATCGAGGAGAATTATGATTTGGTGCGCGACATTTACCGGCAGATAGAACCTTTCCGCAAGCGCCGCGCCGGAGCGTTGTCCGGCGGCATGAAGCAGAAACTCGCCCTTAGCTGTGCCCTTATCCATAAACCGGATGTCCTCTTTCTGGACGAACCCACTACGGGCGTCGACCCCGTGTCCCGCAAGGAATTCTGGGGAATGCTTCGCCGACTGAAGGAGCAGGGTATCACCATCATTGCTTCCACCCCCATCATCGACGAAGCGCGCCAATGCGACCGCATCGCCTTCATCAACGAAGGAGAGATAAAAGGCATCGATACCCCCGACCGTATCCTGACACGCTTTGCGGGCATCCTCTGCCCTCCGGGCTTGCAGCACGAACGGGTGGAAAACCACGAAAACAAGGTGATTGAAGTGGAAGGGTTGACCAAGCGGTTCGGTAATTTCACCGCTGTAGACCACATCTCCTTCCAAGTCCATCGGGGCGAGATTTTCGGTTTCCTGGGAGCCAACGGGGCAGGCAAGACCACCGCCATGCGCATGCTTACGGGACTTAGCCGCCCCACCGGCGGCAAGGCATGTGTGGCAGGTTTCGATGTGGCTTCCCAACCCGAAGAAGTGAAGAAGAACATCGGCTACATGAGCCAGAAATTTTCCCTTTACGAAGACCTCAAGGTGTGGGAGAATATCCGCCTCTTTGCCGGTATCTACGGCATCCCCGAAGCGGAGATTGCCCCCAAGACGGATGAGCTGCTCCTCCGCCTCGGGCTGGAAAAGGAACGGGATACACTGGTGAAAAGCCTTCCGCTGGGCTGGAAGCAGAAGCTGGCCTTCTCCGTCTCCATCTTCCACCGTCCCAAGATTGTCTTTCTGGATGAGCCTACGGGTGGGGTGGACCCTGCCACGCGCCGCCAGTTCTGGGAGCTGATTTACCAGGCTGCCGACGAGGGCATCACCGTCTTTGTCACCACCCACTTTATGGACGAGGCGGAGTATTGCGACCGCATCTCCATCATGGTAGACGGCGTCATCCGTGCACTCGACACTCCCGGGGAGCTGAAACGGCAGTTCAATGCCACTACGATGGACGATGTATTCCAACAACTGGCTCGTCAAGCCGTGCGAACCGCCGACTGAAAATCCGTGAAATCCGCATTATCCGAGCCTAAATATAAATATAGACAATGAAACAATTCATATCTTTCATCCGAAAAGAGTTCTTCCATATCTTCCGCGACCGGCGCACGATGCTGATTCTGCTGGGCATGCCCATCGTGCAGATAATCCTTTTCGGTTTTGCCATCACCACCGAGGTGAAGAACGTGCGTGTGGCGGTGCTCGACCCGTCGAATGACGTAGTTACCCGCCGTATCATCGACCGCATGGATGCAAGCGAATACTTCACCGTCATCCGCCGCCTGCATTCTCCCGCCGATATGGAGGCTTCTTTCGGAAGAGGGGAGATTGACATGGCGCTTGTTTTCAGCGAGCGTTTCTCGGACAAGCTTTATACCGGCGAGGCGCGCGTGCAGCTTGTCTCCGACGCCACAGACCCCAATATGGCGACTATGCAGGCAGGCTATGCCGCAAACATCATCTCCTCTGCCGGGCAGGAGATGCTTCCGCCGGGAGTGCATGCCGCTGCCATTGTACCCCAGCTCAAGTTGCTGTACAATCCGCAGATGAAGAGTGCCTACAACTTCGTGCCGGGTGTCATGGGGCTTATTCTGATGCTGATTTGCGCCATGATGACCTCCATCTCCATTGTGCGCGAGAAGGAGACGGGGACGATGGAGGTCCTGCTGGTTTCTCCCGTCAAACCGCTTTTCATCATTCTGGCAAAGGCGGTGCCCTATTTTGTGCTGTCGTTTGTCAACTTGACCACCATTCTTCTACTTTCGGTCTATGTGCTCGATGTTCCCGTGGCGGGCAGCTTGTTCTGGCTGGTGGTGGTGTCGCTGCTATTCATTTTTGTCTCCCTGGCGCTGGGGCTGCTGATTTCCACGGTCACCCGGACGCAGGTTGCCGCCATGCTGGTGTCCGGACTGATGCTGATGATGCCCACCATGTTGCTTTCGGGCATGATATTCCCCATTGAGAGTATGCCCGTTATCTTGCAGGCCATTTCAGCTGTGCTTCCTGCACGCTGGTATATCCAGGCGGTGCGTAAGCTGATGATTGAGGGAGTGGATGTTTCGCTTGTGCTGATGGAGGTCGGCATACTTGCCACGATGGCGGTATTGCTGATAACGGTGAGTTTCAAGAAATTCAAGCATCGGCTTGAGTAAAGAGCGGATATGAATTTTATATTAATTATTCAGGCAGAAGAACATAAGGACAAAAGGATACGGGAAATCTGTTCTTTTGTTCTTATGTCTAAAATCTTTAAAATATCGTCTTATGATAAAGTTTCTCATTGAAAAGGAATTCAAGCAGTTGTTCCGCAACTCCTTCCTGCCCAAGCTGATTTTCATTTTCCCGTGCATGATTATGATACTGATGCCCTGGGCCGCCAATCTGGAGATAAAGAACATCAATCTGAATATAGTGGACAATGACCACAGCGTCTTGTCTCGCCGTCTGGTAGATAAAATCGGTGCATCCACTTATTTCTGCCTGACAGCGCTTCCCGATACATACGATGAGGCTTTGCTGGCCATTGAAGCAGGTTCGGCAGATGTCGTGCTGGAGATTCCCCGTGATTTCGAAAAGGATTGGGTGAAGGGAGAGGCGCCTCGTCTGCTGGTGGCGGCCAATGCCGTGAACGGCACGAAGGGCAGTCTGGGAGGATCCTACTTGTCTTCCATCATCAGTGACTATACCCGTGAACTGGGTTCGGAGTCGTCTTCGCAAGGGCTTGCCGGGAAGCCGCTTCCCCGGGTGGACATCACTACGCAGAACCTTTACAACCCCACGCTGAACTACAAGCTTTTCATGATTCCTGCCCTCATGGTAATGCTGCTGACGCTGATTTGCGGTTTTCTCCCTGCCCTCAATGTGGTGGGCGAGAAGGAGGCGGGCACCATCGAGCAGATAAATGTCACCCCCGTCGGCAAGTTCACTTTCATTGCCGCCAAGCTGATACCTTACTGGCTGATAGGTTTTGTGGTGCTGACCATCTGTTTCGTTCTGGCATGGGTACTTTACGGCATTCTGCCGGCGGGACATTTCCTCACGATCTACGGCATGGCGCTGTTTTTTCTACCGGTGGTGTCGGGGTTCGGGCTGGTCATATCCAATCATTCGACCACGTTGCAGCAGGCCATGTTTGTCATGTGGTTCTTCATGCTTATCCTTATTCTGATGAGTGGTCTTTTCACCCCTATCCACAGTATGCCTGAGTGGGCGCAATGGATTACGTGCATCAATCCGCTACGCTATTTTGTGGAGGTGATGCGTACCATCTATCTCCGTGGTGGCGGATTTGCCGAACTGCTTCCGCAACTGGGAGCCGTGTTGGTCTTTGCATTGGTCTTCAATCTGTGGGCGGTAAAAAGTTATAAGAAAAGTAGTTAACTGATTTTTCTTTATTATTATCCTATTTGGCTCTCTTTTTTGAAGAAGGGCTACACCATTTGCCTTGGATAGCTACACCCTTTTGTGTTTAAGGCTACACCATGAGGAGGAAAAGGTGTAGCCCTTTTATTATGGATAATAAAAGCTGTTTTTTGTGCGGAAAAAGAGTACAAGTAGTGATATGTATCTAATGATAAAGACAACTGTTATACTTGTCAATTAATTGATAGAGTTTATATGATATTTATCAGTTTCATTATTGGAGAAAACTCTTATCTTTGCACGCGAATAAATAAATATCTTATACCAAAATGAATACACAGACTACTTATCTTGCCTCGAAACCGCATTATGAGATTCTTGACGGACTTCGTGGCGTGGCGGCTGTCATGGTTATTATCTTCCATCTTTTTGAAGCACATGCAGGCGGCAGTCATCTTACTCAAATTATCAATCATGGCTATCTGGCAGTGGATTTCTTTTTCATGCTTTCCGGTTTTGTTATCGGTTATGCTTATGATGACCGTTGGAACCGGATGACCGTGGGCACTTTCTTCAAACGCCGTATCATTCGCCTGCATCCTATGGTGATTATGGGAAGCATTGTGGGCGCTGCCTTTTTCTATTTTCAGGAGTCGCCTTGTTTTCCACCTATCGAGAATACGTCCGTTGGAACCATGCTGCTGGTAATGTTACTGGGCTGTACTTTGCTTCCCCTTCCGCTGAAGTTTGACATTCGTGGCTGGACGGAAATGCATCCGTTGAATGGCCCGGCGTGGTCGCTCTATTATGAATATATCGGTAATATTCTGTATGCGTTGTTTGTACGCAAGTTCAATAAGGTGGCCCTGTCGGTGCTGGTATTTGTGGCAGGGTGTTTTACGGTATACCGTTGTCTGACTGCTCCTGCCGGCGATATTGTGGGTGGTTGGGCCTTGAACTGGGAACAGCAGTATGTGGGTATGGTCCGGCTGATGTATCCGTTTTTCGGCGGATTACTTCTGTCACGCCTCGGCTGGCTGATACGGCTTGAAAAGCGTGCTTTCTGGTGGTGCAGCCTGCTGATTGTGGTGGTTCTTTCCATTCCCCGTATCGGAGGTGAGGACGGCTACTGGATGAACGGGCTTTACGAGGCTTTCTGCATTATCTGCGTCTTCCCGGTCATTGTTTCAATGGGAGCGGGCGGCAAGGTGACCGGTAAGCGCTCTACTGCCGTATGCAAGTTCCTGGGAGACATTTCCTATCCGATTTATATTACCCATTATCCATTGGTATATACTTATACGGCTTGGGTATGCAACAATAACGCTACAATGGTGGAAGGTATCCCTTATATGATACTTACTTTCGTGGGAGCCGTTGTCCTTGCTTATGCTTGTTTGAAACTCTATGATGAACCGGTGCGCAGGTGGTTGACAGACCGTTTTCTGAAAGGGAAAAAGAAATAGTTCCGCATAGCTATGGATATAAAAAATCTCCCGTTGCATTATCTTGTGCAGCGGGAGATTTTCTTTTTAATGGTCGGGCGTTATTTTACGTCGATGAATTTCTTGGCCTTTTCTTTTTCTGCTTCTGTAAACTTAGGCAATGTAATGTTCAACACGCCGTTTTCTACATGGGCACCAATCTTTTCCTTATCGACATCGTCCGGAAGAATCATGGTTTGCTGGAACTTGGTGTATGAGAATTCGCGGCGCAAGTAGCGGCCTTCCTTCTTTTCGTCCTTGTTGTTCTCTTCCTTGCTTTCTGTTTTCTTTTCCATGCTGATGACCAGGTTGTTTTCTTCGTCGATGTGAACGTTGAAGTCTTCTTTTGTCATACCGGGAGCAGCCAATTCAACTTTGTACTCTTTTGCTGTTTCGAATACATTGATGGCAGGGGCGGTGGCATTTGCTTTTACCATCCAATCATTGTCAAAGAAATCATTAAAAATACTCGGTAACCAATTTTGGTTTCTTCTTACAGGCATCATAGTTATAGTCTCCTATTGTTTAAGTTAAACATGCTATTTAGTTTTGAACTCCGGTTCTTTGTCTTCGGGTGTCTGCCTTTTGGGCTTTTCACCGTCCGTTTCTTGAACCGTCGTTCGCTAACTATATTGCAAACCTTATGCCAACCGGTTTTTGTTGACTCTATTGACTATTTGTCATTAAAAATCTGACTTATTTGCTTGTTTAATGCCATTTTGCTATCTTATTTATTTAAAATTGATAGATTTTCAGACTAATTTAAAACGCATTCTCCAACGCTTGGCTTCTTCGTTCCAATCGTGGCTGATGATTTTGAAGGTTCCGATTTCTGATGTATTCTCCACATGTACTCCGATGCAGAGGCATTCGTCGTAATCGCCTACTTTTACGACACGTACCGTTTCCGAAGCACCATCGGGCAGGCGTTCCAAGTCGAAACGTCCTTGCGCTTCCTCTTGCGTAATGAATTCTGTTGTGACGGGCAGCTGTCGGGCGATAACCTCGTTTACGACCTCTTCCAGCTTCTTTATTTCTTCTTCCGTGGGGCAGGCGGCAAGACGGTAGTCCAGCTTGCTTTTCTTCCGTTCTATGTGTGCTGATATGGAGCGGCCGCAACCGAATAACCTTATCATGGTTTGGTTGATGATGTGCTCCGTTGTATGCATAGGTGCGATTGACACATCCTGAAACTTGGGACTTGGTTTATTTATTTCTATATTTGTTTCCATATTAATTGATATTGATGTAATTAACAGCGCAAAGATAATGAATAATATGGATAAGAAGGTACTAATCTATTGTCGTGTTAGTACGCAACAACAGACAACTGATAGACAAAAAGAGGAATTGTTGAAGTTTGCAGCAGAAAACCATTGGAACGTTGAAGAAGAGGATATTTTCATAGATGTT
>OHAI01000877.1_pt1 | contig 23920 bp, 22 predicted proteins | sample 1577091 | NCBI WGS metagenome assembly OHAI01 (sample SAMEA3541548, study PRJEB24748) | human gut metagenome | biome: human gut; feature: human-associated habitat; material: faeces | place: China | collected 2012
TGGACAGGTGTCCGAGTGGTTTAAGGAGCTGGTCTTGAAAACCAGTGATACGGCAACGTACCGTGGGTTCGAATCCCACCCTGTCCGCCACATTTTTTATATATACAGGTTTGCGGATTTACCCAAGTGGTGAAGGGGCTCCCCTGCTAAGGGAGTAGGTCTGGAAACGGGCGCGAGAGTTCAAATCTCTCAATCCGCGCCAGCAAAAGTTTAAGCTTTTGCTTGTATCCGCTTTACGTTATGTAGAGCGGATTTTTTATTATATAAATACACAAACGCCGCAGAGATATCTGTCCTCTGCGGCACTTTTCATTCTGTCTTTGAAGAAATGGTCGAATACTGCCACGCACCTTCCCACAAGGAGCATTGCCGCCACCGTTCCGATACCGATACCTATTATCCGCTTGTCAAACAGCAGACCTATCACGCAGGCAATGGCAACACACGATGCGTCAAGAATATTCTTGCCAAAGCCCATGTTTTTTCCAAAGGCTTTTCCTATAGCCTGAGCAAGACCGTCGGCTGGGTTCGGCACGAACTTCATGGCTATCATCATTGACATTCCCGCACCCGTGCAGATTATTGCTGCTGCCAGATACAGCGTGTTTTGCCACAAATGTCCGAAATTAAAATCAAGCAGCTTTGAAAACATATTCAGCAGCAGGCTGAACACAATGCTGAATGGTATTTGCAGCCAGTCTATAACAGTTCTGTCGCTACCTTTTATTATCATTTCTATCACAACGAACAGTGCATATGTAGCAAAAGTCACAAGAGAAAAATTCACGTCCCATATACTCGATATGGCAAATGGCACTGATATAATAGTGGATACGCCTAGCCCTGTTTTGATGTTCATCGTTATCCCTGCGGCAAGTATCACAAGCCCCATGGCATATATAGCCGCCCTTGCGGCATAATTCTTCTTTTCCAAACTAAATTCGCCTCCATACCAATTATACCACCTTCATCACACTTTTTCAAGAGCACAAAAAAGCTGCCGCACCAAAAGGCACAGCAGCTTTTATACTATATAATAGTATCAGAGTTATTGATTATTCCTTTGGACCTGCTGATACAAGAGCCTTACCTGCTGGGTTGCCCTCATACTTAGCAAAGTTCTTAACAAATCTGCTTGCAAGATCCTTAGCCTTTGTCTCCCACTCGGAAGCGTCAGCATATGTGTCACGAGGATCGAGAATTGCAGGATCAACACCTGGAAGCTCTGTTGGAACTTCAAAGTCAAAGTGTGGTATCTTCTTTGTAGGTGCGTTGAGAATATCGCCGCTAAGAATAGCATCGATAATTCCACGAGTATCCTTGATAGAGATTCTCTTGCCTGTGCCGTTCCAACCTGTGTTTACCAGGTATGCCTTAGCGCCGCTCTTCTCCATCTTCTTAACAAGCTCTTCAGCATACTTTGTTGGGTGAAGCTCAAGGAAAGCCTGACCGAAGCAAGCTGAGAATGTTGGTGTAGGTTCAGTGATTCCACGCTCTGTACCTGCAAGCTTTGCAGTAAAGCCAGAGAGGAAGTAATACTGTGTCTGCTCCGGTGTCAGGATAGATACTGGAGGCAGTACGCCAAATGCGTCTGCTGAAAGGAAGATAACGTTCTTTGCAGCAGGTGCAGAAGAAATAGGTCTTACAATGTTCTTGATATGGTCGATAGGATAAGATACACGAGTGTTCTCTGTAACGCTCTTATCAGCAAAGTCGATCTTGCCGTTCTCGTCAAGAGTTACGTTCTCAAGAAGAGCATCTCTTCTGATAGCGTTGTAGATATCAGGCTCAGATTCCTTATCAAGGTTGATTACCTTAGCATAGCAGCCGCCCTCGAAGTTGAATACTCCGTTGTCGTCCCAGCCGTGCTCGTCGTCACCGATAAGAAGTCTCTTAGGGTCTGTAGAAAGTGTTGTCTTACCTGTACCGGAAAGACCAAAGAAGATAGCTGTGTTCTCACCGTTCTTATCTGTGTTAGCTGAGCAGTGCATTGAAGCCATGCCCTTGAGTGGAAGGAAGTAGTTCATCATTGAGAACATACCCTTCTTCATCTCTCCGCCGTACCAAGTGTTGATGATTACCTGCTCACGGCTTGTGATGTTGAACATAACTGCTGTCTCAGAGTTAAGACCAAGCTCCTTATAGTTCTCTACCTTAGCCTTTGAAGCGTTGTATACAACGAAGTCAGGCTCAAAGTTCTCAAGCTCCTCAGCAGTTGGCTTGATGAACATATTTGTTACAAAGTGAGCCTGCCAAGCAACCTCAACGATGAAACGGATAGCCATTCTTGTATCCTTGTTAGCGCCGCAGAATGCGTCAACTACGAAAAGTCTCTTATTTGAAAGTTCCTTGATAGCGAGTTCCTTAACAGACTTCCAAGCCTCCTGTGAAGCTGGGTGGTTGTCGTTCTTGTACTCGTCAGAAGTCCACCAAACAGTGTCCTTAGAATTTTCGTCCATAACGATGAACTTATCTTTAGGTGAACGGCCTGTATAAACGCCTGTCATAACGTTTACTGCGCCAAGCTCACTCTCCTGACCCTTTTCATAGCCTTCGAGTGTTGGCTTTGTTTCTTCCTCGAACAGCTGCTCGTAAGAAGGGTTGTAAACAACTTCTGTAGTTCCGGTAATACCGTACTTGCTCAAATCGATCTTTGACATGTTGCAATAACTCCTTTTCAAAAAAATATCGTTAATAGGCGCTATAATGAAACAGCACACGCTGACGCATTCATTTTCTTTCCTTATTATAAAGCATAAGCTATACAGAAATTCATCTGACAATTGAAAACACACTGCCAGCATTTCATGCTGTGCTCCTATTACAGCAATATAATTATACCACATATTTTTCTGAATTGCAAGGGTAAACGCAGATTTTGTGAGCTGATTTTTTACATTTCGTTTAAATCTATAACGATTTTTTATGAATAAATGTAATTTCATGGTATAAAATAGATAATAAAAGATATTGACTATTATCAATAGTTTATCTAAGCTTGCGCGGACGATTTTGCAGTATCAATATATAATAATTGCATTTTTAAGCTTCTTTGCAAAAAAACGCCCTGAATTATGCAGGCAAATTCCGCTTTCCTGCAAACAGAAAAAAGGCAGTCCACAAGGAACTGCCCTTCTCCGAAATATCAACAATAGGGGAGATCTTATTTACTTTTTCTTCTTAGCCATGACCACAGCCGCACCGCTCAGAAGAGCAAGGGCGAATGCTCCGCCTGCAACGCCGGTCGATGGGTTTGTGTTTGAAGCGTTTGAAGCCGCCTTTGAGCTGCTGTCTGACTTGCTGTCAGTTGACTTGCTGTCGGAAGATGAGCTGTCGGAAGCAGAACTGCTCGTATCTGACGAAGCATCAGAACTGCTTACGCCGTCAGGCTGTGAAGAAGCAGGCGCTTTCTTTACAAGGTTTGCCACAGCGTCATTTATAGCCTTTGCCATAGCGTCCACATCAGCCTGCTCTGTGATGTTCTTTGTTCTGTCGATAGCGGCAAGAGCCTTTTCGACTTCTGAGAAGTCCTCATAATCGTCTTTGTTGAGAGCCTTTGCGGCTTTCTCTGCCTTGTCAAGCTCTGTGTAGTCTGCTGACTTGTAAACAAGTGCCTCAACAGCGTCGTTTATATCTTTCGCCATTTTGTCAACATCTGACTGCTGTGTAAGGTTTTTAGTTCTGTCGATAGCTTCAAGTGCCTTTTCTACGGCTGTAAAGTCCACATAGTTGTCCTTATTAAGAGCCTTTGCAGATTCTTCTGCCTTGTCAAGCTCTGTATAATCTGCCTTTGCATACTCAAATACAGCCGAGCTGTCTCTATGAACCGCAAATGGTTTTTCACATTCATCAGTATGGAATGTACCGCCCTTTATCTCGCACTTTTCGCAATCGTAAAGGAAAATTCCGATGTTACCACCGAGTGTGATATCTCCGCCGGAAATTACCGCATTCTTAGTATTGCCTGAACCAACATAGATATCTGCAAGTTTACCATTGATATCTAACTTTCCGTCCTCTATGATCAAGCCTGTCTTAGGCTCAGGAGCGCCTATGCCAACAACAAACAGACCTATTCTTCCAGCCTTAACATTGACCTCTCCACCGTATATCTCGATAGAACCGTTAGCATACAGACCATCGTTCCAACCATCTTCAGGGTCAGCCATAGTTGTATCAATATTCACAGCCGCTTCCATTACTTTTATGGTATACAAAGTAATGGCTGCACCGCCCTGAATATCAACTGTACCTGACTCAAAGGTGATATTTGGCTGATCCATTGAAGGACTATTGCCTTTTTCAACAAGGCTAAGCTTACTTTCTTTAGCTTCGCCTCTTAAATTCAAACCAACATCTTTTAAGCCTTTATCATTCCTGCCAATAATAGTTGTTGATGATTCAAGCTTGTTCTCACCCTTGAAAAGTATCGTTGTAGACTTTAAGCCGTCAACTTTTATACTCGACTTATTTCCTGTAGAAAAATCAACATTGTCAAGAGTAAGCGTCAGAGTATCAGCGTCCCAGCTCCAGCCCTCGTCTTCATTTTTCTGATCGTTCTGAAATTCTGACGTTGTAAGGTCAAGAGTTGTAGTTCTCTGCTGATTTGCCGCAAAAACATTTATTGCAGGCAAAGATGCCATACATATGACCGTTGCGAGCATTGTGCTAAAAATTCTTGTCTTTTTCATATTTTATCCTCCCGAAATATAAGACTTCATATCATATTTGCATTGCGTTATAAAACCGCCCTGCTTATAATTATGATAGCAGAGTGGTAATAATTTTTCAACTATTTTGACACAAACGGTCAAAAATCTGCACAAGCGGTATTCATTTAAACAAATAATGTATGAAAGTCCCACTTAATTGCTTTATATATCCATTTAATGGATATATTACTTTTTCTTCTTAGCCATGACCACAGCCGCACCGCTCAGAAGTGCAAGAGCGAATGCTCCGCCTGCAACACCGGTCGATGGGTTTGTGTTTGAAGCGTTTGAAGCTGCCTTTGAGCTGCTGTCTGACTTGCTGTCGGAAGCGGAACTGCTCGTATCTGACGAAGCATCAGAACTGCTTACGCTGTCAGGCTGTGAAGAAGCAGGTGCTTTCTTTACAAGGTTTGCCACAGCGTCATTTATAGCCTTTACCATAGCGTCCACATCAGCCTGCTCTGTGATGTTCTTTGTTCTGTCGATAGCGGCAAGAGCCTTTTCGACTTCTGAGAAGTCCTCATAATCGTCCTTGTTGAGAGCCTTTGCGGCTTTCTCTGCCTTGTCAAGCTCTGTATAGTCTGCTGACTTGTATGCAAGTTCAAAAGCCTGTGTATGTGTTGCGATATCCGCTGAGACAGTTATTTCCTTGCTGAGAAGCTCGCAATCGTCAGCAGTTACCTCTACTGTGTAAGTGCCTGCTGTAAGCATTGCAGTATTGCTTGTTATCTCTTTTTCGTCTACCTTTATTACAACATTTTTCAGGTCAGCAGGTGTTACTTCAAAATCAACTGCATACTCCTTAGTTGGCAGGACAGGCGTTTTTCCCTCAACATACTGATACTTTGCACCGTCGGCTGTCAGCTCGTCATAAAATTCTTTTGTTGTCATATAGTCATAAGCTTTAGCCTTGCCTGCTTCTTTATTTGAACCGCAAGCTTCAACATTTTCTGTTTCTGTGAAATAGTTGTTTTTAAAGTCAGTTGTAGACGAGGAATCCTTCCCCACTATTCCGCCGAAACGTGTATATGGCTTTTTGGCTGAGTACTGTGAAAGGTCAATTTCTCCTGCAAAATAGCAATCACTTACAGAACCGCCGGCTACTGAACCAACGATACCGCCTACATCTGTGGTTCCGTTGCCAACCGGCGTGAGTTTTCCTGTAACATAGCTGTTTATGACCTTGGAATCGCCATACAAACGTCCTACGATACCGCCGGCGTTTGGTGCAGCATATACCATATCGCCTGTGCTTGAACAATAGCGGACTTCCGTTCCAATCTGCGCATATCCAACTATACCGCCGACATAAACACTTCCGTTGTCGCCTGAGATAGTTATGTCTGCTGTGTTCTCACAATATTCAAAAGTTGTGCCGTATGCCTGACCTACCATGCCTATGAAGCCATAAACATATTTGCCGTTATTGTTGAACGATACGTTTGACACACAATCAGAAATAGTACAATCACCTGCAAATCCTGCAATAGTGCCATAAACAGTATATTCGTTATCAGTATTTGTCACATCCAGATTTCCCTCTATAGTCAGACCTGATACCTCTGCTTCCTCGATATCGCCAAAGAAACCGACCAACAAATCTTTACCATAAATAGACGTAAAATCAATGTTTGAAATAGTATGACCGTTTCCGTAGAATTTGCCGCTGAAACAATGTTCAATATAGCCGTTTTCATCGAAAACGTTTCCGATAGGCGTCCATACAACACCTGTCAAGTCAAGGTCATTTTCAAGAACAACAACTGCGTCTTTATTCTTGTCATAATCTCCGTTGTTTACCGCTTTTGAAAACGCCAACAGGTCGTCAACAGTTTTTATCACCGTCTTATTGTCGTCTGCAAATGCCGTTGTCGGCACAAACAAAAGACAGCCCGTCACCAAAAGACTTAAAATTTTCTTTTTCATTCTAATTCCTCCATAATATTTTTCGTTGTTGATATTTCTTTTTTACTAAGAACATAACTTTACACGATTATTTTAACACAGGCTACACACTTTGTCAATAAAATTAGCACAAACGGTCAAAAATCTGCACAAGCGGTAACAAAATAAATGAATAATACTTGAATTTTGCTTTGATGTGTGTTATTATATATTAAGAAATCATGTATAAGAAAGGATTTTTACAGTATGAGAGTGGCATTGGTAGACGATAATAAAAACGACCTTGCACTTCTTCATGAATATATTTCCGAACAAACCGCTCACAGCTGTCAGATAGATACGTTTTCAAGCGGAGAAAGCTTTTTGTCATGTTGGCAGATGGGAGCTTATGATCTGGTGGTGCTTGATATATTCATGGGGAAAATGACTGGGATAGAGGTGGCAGAAAAGCTTCGTGAAAAAGACAAAAGCGTCCATATCGCATTCGGCACTTCAAGCAACGAGTTTGCAAGCGAAAGCTACGACCTCAACGCCTGCTACTATCTTTGCAAGCCCTTTCAGGCTGACAAAGTAAAAGCCATGCTTGACCGGATCGGTTCTGATGAAATTGATCGTATGCGTTCCGTTAAGCTTCCCGACGGTCAGAACGTGATACTCAGAAATGTTATCTACATAGACTGTGCGTCACATATCGTTACTATCCATTGCACAGACGGCGAAAGCATAGTTTCAAGAAATTCTTTCGCTGAGATCGAGAGCATTTTTTGCAGTCATTCATACTTTTACACCTCCACCAAAGGCGTCATCGTGAATTTCTATGAGATAGCCCAGCAAAAAAGCGACCTTTTCATAATGAGCGACGGCACACATATCCCCATAAGTCGCCGAAAATCCAGAGAAACACTAGACGCCTTCGCTCAGTTTCGCTTCAGTGATCTGCGAAAAGGCGGTGAGCAGTAATGCCTCCTTTATACCGCCTTGTGGAAGTGGGCATATATTCCCTGCTGAACTTTCTGCCACTTATGGTGCTTGCCCTTTATCCCTTCAGGCATAGGCTTCGCTTTTCCAAAACAGCTACTGTGGGACTTGTTGTGGCTCTTTCACTGGTGCAGATCTTCTTAGGCTGGCAGGCGGCATTTTTCAGCACAAATGCAGGTCTGCTAAGTGCAGTCAGCACCCTGCTCTATGCGGCTTTTTACTTTTTCGCTGTGAAGGTCAAGGTCGGCAAAACAGGCTTCACACTGCTTCTGCTTTCAAATAACGCAAGCTTTATCGTCATTACCTCAAAATGTCTGGAGGGCATTCTGTTCCCGTCACTTGCCTATGAGTCATACCGCTGGTCGTTTTCCCTTTGTATGCTTATGACAGAAGCCGTGGTATGGGGGCCGCTTTTTATCTACATGAAAAAGGTCTACACACCTGCGGTGGAAAGAGAGCCGTCAGGTCTGGAGTGGCGCTATCTTTGGCTTATCCCATTTACGTTCTATATAATATGGTATTATACTCTCTACGGCAACTCTGCGAAAAGCAGCTTAGAGCTTGCTCTGGAGCCAAAGAACACCATAGCTCTGTTCTTTATAAACGCAGGAGCATTTCTGGTGTATTACATCGTGGCACGGCTGGTCATCGAACAGCAGAAAAATCTGCGGCTTCAGGAAAATAACCACCTGCTTGAAATGCAGAACCTGCAATATGACTATTTGCAGGATAAGATAAAAGAAACAAGACGCTATAAGCATGATGTCAGACATCATATCGCTCTTATGCAGGAGCTTCTGAAAAAGGGCGAATATGATAAGCTTTCGGAATATCTCAACGCTTTCAGGGATTCTATGCCCGATATATCAGAACACATTTACTGCAAAAACACATCTGTAAGCGCACTTCTTGCATATTTTGCTCAAATAGCGGAAAGCAGCGGCATTGAATACAAGGTGAGCGCTGACATACCAGATGATATAAAAATAGACATAACCGACCTCTCTGTGCTTTTCGGAAATCTTATCGAAAATGCCATTCACGGCTGCGTGGCTGACAGTGCAAAGAATAAAAAAATAATAATCAGAGCAAAGGCTGACAGCTATTCCCTCTGCTTGGCGGTGGACAACACCTTCACCGGAACTATCCTCACCGACCCAGAAGGCGGTTTCCTTTCCTCAAAACGCAAAGGCAAAGGAATCGGCACAGAGTCTGTCAAGAACATTGCCGCCAAATACAATGGCATAGCTAAATTTGAATACGGTGACGGAATGTTTTACGCTTCCGTAATGCTGAACATATGAAAAAGGCGGAAAGCTCGCAAAGAGCCTCCGCTTTTTCTGTTTTATCGTCCTCCAAGCTTTACATTTTCAAATGTTGCCACAACAAATAATTCACATATCATTTATAAAATGTTCCTTGCATCTTTTGTGCAAAATGCTATAATCTAATTGAAAATACGGAGAGAATTCCGTATAAAGTTAATAAATCAAACAAATCGGAGGTAATTCATTATGATGGGAAGACTCAGAGCAATGCGTGAGCCGCTCAAATATGTTCAGGGCAGAGATGCTACACTTAAGTTTCATGAAGAAATGGGCTATATGGGCAAAAGGTGGCTGTTTGTATGTTCAAACAGTGGCTACAAAGCCTGTCATGACAAGATAGAGAAAAGCTTTGGCGAGCTTGACGATTACAGACGCTATGAAGTATTTGGTGGTATATCAAGCAAGGGCGAGATAGCCAAAATGGAAGAGATAGTAAAGGCTGACAACATCGACACAGTAGTTGCAGTTGGCGGCGGAAGCGCAGTTGATACTGCAAAAGCTACAGCATACTACACAGGCAAGCACATTGTTATCGTGCCTACAGTTGCGGCAACAGATGCGCCATGTACAGGTCTGTCAGTAATATACAATGATGACCACAGCTTTGACAAATATCTTTTCTATCCTACCAATCCGGACGCAGTAATGGTAGACACAACAGTTATCGCAAACGCACCTGTAAAGTTCCTTATTGCAGGCATGGGCGATGCACTTGGTACATATTTTGAGGGCAGAGCTTCCATAAGAACAGAGTCCGCAAGCCTTGAAGGCACAGGCATCACAAGAGCAGGACAGGCACTTGCAAGACTTTGCTATGACACTCTCCGCACATACGGCAAGCAGGCAGTTGAGGCTTGCAAGGTACACGCAGTTACACCTGCCCTTGAAGCTATCTGCGAGGCTAACGTATATCTTTCAGGCGTTGGAGCAGACAACGTAAACTGTGCGGCCGCACACTCGTTCTACAATGGCGTAACATCATTGGGAATCAAGCACGCAGACCACGGCTGTTGTGTAGCCCTTGGTACACTGGTTCAGCTTGTACTTGAGGGTGCGCCAAAGGAAGAGTTTGAAGAGGTACAGAACTTCTGCCTTGAAGTGGGACTTCCTGTCACACTCGAGGAGATCGGTGTAACGACACCTGAGCAGGTAGAAGCTATCGCAAAGAACGCTTGTATCCCGGGTGAAACTATCCACAATCTTGCAGGCGACGTACAGCCTATCGAGCTTTATGACGCTATCATGCAGGCAGACGCAATGGGCAAGATAGCGCTGGGAAAATAAAGAATAGTGTATATTTAAAATAACATTGCCACCCACGGCTGATTTGGCTGTGGGTGGTTTTTTGTGTTAAAACAAAAAACAGAGAAACCCGATCAATGGGTTTCTCTGCCTCTTTTAGCTGTATTAAATCATAATATCTCAGTAAAGTATATATTCCTGCGAAGTTCAGTTGTCTGCAACGTCCATAAGCTCAACAGCGATATCGTCTGACTCGGCATCATCCGCATCAGCCTGAATATCGTCCGGCTTATCGTCCTCTATGACAGCTCCCGTAAAATCAATACAAACATTCTCACTTTTGCCAAAACGAGCCATTGTCAGCAGATCGGTGACAGTCGAGCGTGTGACATGAGCGCCTGTGAAATCCATCACCACATTTGCAGAATTATCCTCGCTGTTTTTGCTGTTGATCTCATCACGAAGCTGGTCAAAATTCGTATCCTCAAGGTCTGCATAAGCTGAAAACTCTTTTGGCGCATAAAGCGTTGCAACAGCGTGCATAGCAATAAATACAAACCTGAAATCCTCGCAATCAAAGGTGCTGAAAGGTATCTCAAAAAGCCTCAGCATACCCTCGTCGGTCTTTTTGCATAAAACAGGCTTATATCTGTTCTGAGCCAAATCGTAGGTGTATCTGTCTTCGTAAGCTTCATCGGTTAAGCTGCCGTCTGGCATAGGCACGATCTCAAAACGAGAAGTTTCATTGCACGTATTGCAATAGCCTCCGACTATCACAAATCTGAAAACATAGTCGGTATTTTTCTCAAGCTTTTTGTCACAGCATATCTGCGTCCAATCCCAATTCCAGTTTCCAATAGAATAGGCGATAACGTTTTCGCCGTCCTTATCCGTCACAAAATATTTAGCTATAACATTGTTTTCGCAGGACTTATCTGCCTTAAAATCTCTAGGATCAAAATCTATTACTTTACTCATATTATTTACCTCCGTAACATCCACGGTCGGCTTATGAGTATCCAACATTCTTATAGTACATTTTTCACAGTCGCTTGCATACTCTGCCCGACCGTTCTTAACAAGCCCCTTAGCCCTTTTGGGATAGGTAGCTCCGATTCGTTTTCCGTTTATGTCTGTAACAATAACGTTTTTTTCTATGGGTATCTCCCCCTTGCACAGCTATATTAAATTAGCACCTGTATTACACAGGCTTGCGTTTAGCTCCGACGCTGTTATTTTCTATGGGTGTCGTCCCCGGTCTTTGCTTAGGATAAGTTTAACAGACGTCTGGTCTTTTGTCAAGACTATATGCACCTTTTCGACATTACATACAATTGCGATCTTGTGGGCTTAGCACATATGCACAAGGGACATGAGTACATAAAATGCCCATCAAGACGAGCATCAAACCCCTCCCAGCGTATCATACCTATGGGCGGGGGCGAAAAAATCCGCTACCATAAATGATAGCGGATTGGGTGCAGTGGCACGCCCCCTACATTGTAAAGTTTACAAACAAACTTATTGAGCGGGATTGAAGTTTGATAACAAAAAAGCCATGACGGGAAATGCCCGTCACGGCGAGTGACTGGCGGAGATGGAGAGATTAAATATACCACTTCACACCACTTTTTATTGCTTTATAAAATTGCTTGTAAACCACGCATTTACATCATTTAGGCCGTTTCATTTGTTCCGCATTTCACAAGCATATATTTACAATTCAGCTTTATCGTGTATAATTCGTGTACGCAAAAACAGCCGCCTCAGATCACTCTGATACGGCTGAACTACTATCTGATATACTTTCTCCGACCGCAACGTATCTTCTGTACTGTAACTTTCATGTTTTTACATCCGAATATTTAATCACTTTTTTCTAAAAAATACGATTATGGCGGCTATAAGAATAACTATCTCAGCCACATTAAGAATAATGCTTACGATCTCCATTTGACATTTCTCCTTTTGTGTGATATAATATCCGCAGCGGAGAGCCTTTCGGCTCTCTTGCGGAATGCTGTTAGTCTGTGAGCTTGTCGATAAGCTTCAGTAGAATTTCAGCAAGTTCTAAAATTGCTTTGATAACGAGTAGCTTTGCGAGGGCTTCGTTATCTAAGCGGCGGCTCTTTTGAGCCGCTTTTTTCTTTTTCTTACCCATTGGTTTCACTCCTTTCGTTCTTTGATGATATTATTATACACCTTTTAAGAGTGTATGTAAATGCTTTTAAAGTGAGAATATACACGAATTTGAAGTGCATATTTTGTCTATATTGTACACTTTACAAAAGAGCATATATGTGATACTATTATTGCGAGGTGATATAATGATAAGAATAAAAATAGATGTATTGCCGCTTCTTAAAGAAAATGGGTATAGCACCTACAAGTTAAGAAAAGACGGCATACTTTCCGAAAGCACTATCCAAAAGTTAAGAGAACACAAGATAGTATCGTTTGAAACTCTTGATTGGCTCTGTGGCACTTTGAATTTACAGCCGGGCGATATAATTGAATATGCAGAAACAAAAACAGCCGACAAGGAATAATCCCTGTCGGCTGTCTTACTACCTATTTGATTTTAATTTTCTGCCACACATAAATGAGGTTAGCGTTCTTGATACCATTATCCTTAGCAAGCTTTGCAACAGTAGTCTTGTACCGCTTAGCGATGCCTGAGAGCGTATCACCACGTTTCACAGTGTAAGTCAACACCTTATTGACGGAGCTTGCAGAGAGCTTTGCGGATACCGCCCAGTCAGCGAAATGTCAATGAGAGAAAATATCTTTACACATTTCTAGAAAACGGAGATGTTCCCATAGACAACGACAGGGCAGAAAATGTGATAAGGCCGTTCATAGCTTGCGGAAATGCGGTATCCACCTACACAGCACAAAATCTTGGGGCAGGCAAAAAAGAGCGTATCAGAGAGGGCTACAAGGCGAGCGTACTGTTATGCGCAGGCATAGCGGTGATAGAATTTGCAGTGATAATGCTTCTCAGGCGGCGATTCTTAGGCTTTTTTATGGACTTGTCAAGCTCATCGTCTTCCGCCATAGAAACAGGCATGGGCTACATGACAGACCTTGCGTTTTGTTATATAATAATGGGAATAAATTCAAGCTTTAACGGAATGTTAAGGGGGCTTGGGTGTTTGAAGCTATTTTTATCCGGAAGCATAATAAATCTCACGTTCCGAATTATTTTCACCTACGCTCTAGTATCGGTCATAGGCGTATCGGCAGTATGGCTGTCGATGCCGGCAGGCTGGGTTCTGAGTTCTATTTACGGGAGAGTGGGGTATAGGATCATGTGCAAGAAGAAAGATAGTGCAGGGATAAGCGATATATGATAGGTAAAGCATTAGCTTCCGAGCAGTTGTCAGCGGCTGTTCGGAAGCTGCTTTTATTGTAAAACAAAAAACTTGCAAACCCTCATAGATAAAGGATTTGCAAGCTTTCTAACTTGGTGCGGCAAACGGGACTTGAACCCGTACGTCAAGGACACACGCCCCTCAAACGTGCCTGTCTGCCAATTCCAGCACTGCCGCATTTGCTATTCTTTTCGCTGAACTCTTTCGTTTTGTTCGTGTTCCGTGTCATTCAGCTTAATTATTATAGCATTTATTTTTTCTATTGTCAAGGCTTTTTTTCAAAAAAATTCGACTATTTATAAATATACATATCACATATTTATTTATATATGTTCAAATTCCGCTATTGACAAATCAGTCAGGCGGTATAACAGTTCTGTTAGGCTAGATATTCTAAAGCAAAGCAGAAATTGAGCTGTTCCACCTATACAAAGCAGTTTCACTCATTATGAATTTTCTCAACAAAAAAAGGACTTCATTACGAAGTCCTTTAATTATTTGTGCAAACTCAGAATTACTTGAGCTCAACAGAAGCGCCAGCAGCCTCAAGCTTTGTCTTGATCTCCTCAGCGTCAGCCTTTGAAGCACCTTCCTTGATTGCCTTAGGAGCACTCTCAACGAGTTCCTTAGACTCCTTAAGACCAAGACCTGTGATCTCCTTAACAGCCTTGATAACAGCCATCTTAGCATCGCCGAATGAAGTCAGAACTACGTCGAACTCTGTCTTCTCCTCAGCAGCAGCGCCAGCAGCACCAGCAGCTGGAGCAGCAGCAACAGCAGCTGTTACACCGAATTCTTCCTGGATAGCGTCAACAAGCTCTGAAAGCTCGAGAACGGAAAGTTTCTTGATCTCTTCTACAAAATTCATAATCTTCTCTGAAGCCATGATAAAAATCTCCTTTTTATTAAATAATTTTTCGGGTCAAAGCCCATTCGTTAAGCGGCATATAAATTATGCAGCCTCGTTGTCCTTGTCCACAACAGCCTGAAGTGTTGCGGCAAGCTTCTGGATAGGACCCTGAAGGGAACCAACCAGCTGTGCGAGCAGAGTTTCTCTTGAAGGGATCTTCGAGAGAGCCTTAACGCCTGCCTCGTCGTAAACGTCCTCACCAATGTAACCAGCCTTGAGGAAGAACTTTTCGTCCTTGCAGTCCTCAGCAAACTTACCGAGTATTCTTGCAGGAGCTGTCTGGTCGTCGTTAGAGATAGCGATAGCTGTTGTACCCTCGAGTACGTTTGTGATACCGTCAAGACCAGCTTCCTTAAGAGCAAATCTCAGGATAGTGTTCTTCTCAACGAAATAACTTACGCCAGCCTCTCTCAGCTCTTTTCTGAGCTTTGTATCCTCTTCAACAGTGATACCCTTGTAATCAACGAGTACGCCTGCAGCAGAGTTCTTGAGCATTTCAACGAGCTGTGCAACTCTTTCCTTCTTAGCGGACAATGTCTTTTCGCTTGGCATTTCAATTTCACCTCTTTGAACTAATTTACGCAAACCGTAAACTAACAAAAGAAAAATCCCTTTCGTCGCAAGACAAAAGAGATACAAAGTCATAATTACTTTGCTATTCCTTTCCTCGGCTGGACTTCCGCAGTTTCCTGCTGCCAACTGTCTTTAGATACGAATGCTCTAATATTATAACAGACCCCTGACATTTTGTCAAGAGTCTGCTACATTTCTAATGTAAATTTTTTATGAACTGGCGTTGTTCAGCCTCGTCAACATTCATATCGTACTGAACGCCGTTATCATCAGCGTCGGAAACATCTCCCCTAAGCTCCACAGATACCTCGCTGTCCGTGTCCTCATTGACGTGAAATTCATAATACTGATCGCCGTTCTCGTCAACGCCTTTCTTGATATTTGAGTTGTCGATATCCTGCTCTTTGCCATTTATGAATAGACTTATCTTCTCAACAAGCTGTCCGTCTGTGGCGGCGTTTACTGATACCATAGAAACTGCGGCGGTGGCTGCAACTGCTGCTGCGATAACAAGCGGTTTTATTCTTCTTTTGTTTGTTTTCATCGTTATGTTCCTGCCCTTCTCTGCGTTTATCTTTTCTCTGACAGAGCCTGCTATGCGGACGGGGTCACATTCTGCCGTGTTGAGCGGTGCAAAGCTCTGCGACCAGTTATCATTTTTTTTCATTTTTATAGCCCCTTTCTGCCAGATATTCTCTAAGCTTTTTTCTCGTGCGTGAAAGTCTTGTTTTGCAGGCGTTTTCTGTAATGCCCATTTTTCCGCTTATGGCGGCAAGCCTTTCTCCGTAGTAGTAAAATCTTATAAAGATCTCTTTGTCCTGTTTTGAAAGCCGTTCAAGACCGTCGGATATCAGTTCAAGCTGCTCGGCGTTTTCCATATCATTTTCAATGCTGCCGCAGGATAAGATATCCTCCATAAGCTCACCGCACTGCATATCCTTGCCCTTTGACCTGAGCTTGTTTATAGCACAGTTTCGTGTGCAGGCTGCAAGATACGGTGAAATGCTGCGGCTCTCATCAAGGCTGTCGGCGGTCTGCCAGATACGGAAAAACACATCTGATGTTATCTCCTCTGCGTCCTCTGCAGTGAACGCACCTCCCAGAATGTTTCTCGCTATGGTATACACATAAGCCGAATAGGAGCTTATAAGCTGATCCAGAGCTTTCTGGGATCTCTTTTTCAGCTTTGTTATCAGATGTTTTTCGTTCAAGCTTTCCACCTCCTGTCTTTTGGCTTTCACTAATATATACACGCATTTTTGAAAAAGGTAACATACAAACACGAAAAAGCTCCCCGTGTGAGCGGAGAGCCTTTGTATCAAATATTTATCTTATGCTTTGTATACTTGCTTGATATCTTAAGCCTTGCCACAGCCTTGTTAAGAGCTGCCTGCGTGTGATAATATTCTGAAATGCTCTGCTTCTGCCTGAGCTTCTCCTCAGCTCTCTCCTTGGCGGCTTCGGCACGCTTTTCGTCTATCTCCTCAGGGCGTTCCACAGTGTCCGCAAGAAGCGTCACATATGACGGCATTATCTCCACAAAACCATCGCTTACCACTGCATAGTGCCACTCGTCCCCCGTCCTGAAACGCAGCTCGCCTGCATTAAGACAGGTTATCATAGGTTGATGATTAGGCAGTATTCCGAAAGAGCCGTCCTGACCCGGAAATATAAGCTCGTCACATTCTCCCGAATAGAAAACGTGGTCGCTGGCAAGTATTTCAAGCTTGAATGTCTTTACCATTTCAGCTTCTCCTTTCGGTGAGGGTCATCACTCGTTTTCAAGCTGTTTAGCCTTTTCGATAACATCGTCGATAGTGCCTGCGTTAAGGAATGCAGCCTCCGGATATTCGTCCATTTCGCCGTCTATTATCTTCTTGAAGCCTCTGATAGTTTCTTTAAGCGGAACGTATTTGCCTTCTATGCCTGTGAAATTCTCTGCAACATGGAAAGGCTGTGAAAGGAATTTCTGTATCTTTCTTGCTCTGTAAACAGCCGTCTTGTCGGCGTCGTCAAGCTCCTCCATACCGAGGATAGAAATGATATCCTGAAGTTCCTTGTACTTCTGCAAAAGCTCCTGAGTCTTTCTTGCAACTTCGTAATGCTCCTGACCTACTACGTCAGGCTCAAGTATTCTTGAAGTTGACTCCAGAGGGTCAACGGCAGGATAGATGCCCTGCTCAACTATCTTTCTTGACAGCACCGTTGTTGCGTCAAGATGTGAGAACGTGATAGCAGGTGCCGGGTCTGTCAGGTCGTCCGCAGGGACGTATACAGCCTGAACAGATGTGATAGAGCCTTGCTTTGTTGAGGCGATACGCTCCTGCAAAGCGCCCATTTCGTTCGCAAGGGTAGGCTGATAACCAACGGCTGACGGCATTCTGCCCAGCAGTGCAGATACCTCAGAACCTGCCTGAACGAATCTGAATATGTTGTCTATGAAAAGCAGTACGTCCTGATGTTCCTTATCTCTGAAATACTCAGCCATTGTAAGTCCTGTCTGAGCAACTCTCATTCTTGATCCTGGTGGCTCGTTCATCTGACCGAACACTAGGGCTGTCTTTTTGATAACGCCTGAGTCTGTCATTTCGTGCCATAGGTCATTGCCCTCTCTTGAACGCTCTCCAACGCCTGTGAATATGGAATATCCGCCATGCTCTGTGGCAACGTTTGTGATAAGCTCCTGAATAAGCACAGTTTTACCAACGCCTGCACCGCCGAACAGACCTATTTTACCGCCCTTTGCATATGGTGCAAGAAGGTCTATTACCTTTATGCCTGTTTCAAGGATCTCTGTTGCAGGCTTCTGATCTTCAAATTTTGGCGGCTCTCTGTGTATCTCCCAGTAGTCGTCAGCCTTGACAGGCTCGCCGCCGTCAATGCTCTCACCAAGGACATTGAACATTCTTCCAAGGGTAGCGTCGCCTACAGGAACTTTTATGCAAGCGCCTGTGGCAGTGACCTCCATATCCTTTTCGAGTCCGTCGCTTGAAGCAAGCATGATAGCTCTGACAGTGTTGTTGCCAAGCTGCTGAGCCACTTCCATGACCTTTGTCTTGCCGTCAAGCTGTACAGTAAGAGCGTCCTTTATCATAGGTAGCTTGCCGTTTTCAAATTCAACGTCAACGACAGGTCCCATTATTTCAACGATCTTTCCTTTTTCCATTTTAATCTCAACACCTTTCCCGAAAGCCTTAACTCTCGTCCTTTTGAGCATTTGCTCCGCTGACGATCTCGGTTATCTCCTGTGTGATAGCCGCCTGTCTTGCACGGTTATACTGCAAAGACAGTTCCTTTATCATCTCCGAAGCACTTGTGGTAGCACCGCTCATGGCGGTCATTCTGGCATTCTGCTCACTAGAGAACGCCTCTACCAAAACGCCGAATATAAGACCTTTCATGTAGTTCGGCACAAGATGATCCATTACCTTTTCAGGACTTGGTCTGAACGTTACGATATCGTGATCCTGCTTTTGCAGAGGGTGTTCAAAGTCCTCACGCTCCAGCGGAAAAAGCTTGAGCATCTCAGGCTCCATATCCATGGAATTTATCATCTTGGTGTAAATAACATAAACCTCGTCAAGATATTTTCTCTCAAAAAGATCTGTGACAGTTTCGGCGATCGCCCTCGCCCTGTAAAGGGTAGGGTTTTGAGCCGTGTAAAGGAACTCAGCGTCTATGGTCACGTTCTTCCTTGAAAAATAATGTCTTCCGATCTGTCCCACAACGAAAAGGCAGGTGTTCTTGTGCTTAGCCATTTCCTGCTCTGCAAGCTTTAAAACGTTGTGGTTATAAGCTCCTGCCAGACCCTTGTCGGCTGTTACCACTATGTAGCCTATCATTTTGTCCTCAGGCTTTTTCTCCTCACGCTGGTCGAAATACTTGTGCTCGAACTCAGGTGTGTGGAGCAGTATGTGGTGAATGGTAGATTGGAGCTTTTCAAAGTAAGGCTCGGTGTTTTCAAGCCTTTTCTTGGCTTTTTTCAGATTTGAGGAAGAGATAAGGTACATAGCGTTTGTGATCTTCATGATCTCGCTTACGCTTGCGATCCTTTCTCTTATCTCTCTCATTCCTGCCATGCCTTATGCCTCCTTTCGGTGCAGAGCCTTTATCTGCCCTGCTTAAATTCCTTTGCGGCAGCAACTATCTTTGCGTCAAGCTCGTCTGTCATGACCTTTTTGTCATTTATCTCGGCAATGATATCGCTGTGATTTGCCTCAAAGTAGGAAAGCATATCGAGAGTGAATTTTCTTATCTCCTTAACAGGCACGTCAAGCATGAGCTTGTGCTGTGCGCAGCAGAGGATAATGACCTCCTCATGCATTGAATAAGGGTGATAAAGCGGCTGTTTGAGTATCTCAACGAGCCTGTGACCATGGTCGAGAAGCTCCTGCGTTGTCTTATCAAGCTCAGAGCTGAACTGTGTGAACACTTCCATTTCTCTGAACTGTGCAAGGTCGATACGCAGATTGCCTGATACTTTCTTTACTATCTTGGTCTGTGCCGCACCGCCTACACGGGATACTGAAAGACCAACGTTTACAGCAGGTCTTACGCCTGAGAAGAACAGCTCTGTTTCAAGGAAGATCTGTCCGTCTGTGATAGAAATAACGTTTGTAGGGATATATGCGGAAACGTCGCCCGCCTGTGTTTCGATTATAGGCAGGGCAGTGATAGAACCGCCGCCGTGAGCGTCGTCAAGTCTGCATGAACGCTCCAGAAGTCTTGAATGAAGATAGAATACATCTCCAGGGTAAGCCTCACGTCCCGGAGAACGTTTCAGAAGCAGGCTCATTGCTCTGTATGCAACTGCGTGCTTTGAAAGGTCATCGTATACTATAAGAACGTCCTTGCCCTTATCCATGAAATATTCAGCCATTGCTGTGCCTGCGTATGGGCATATGTACTGCAAAGGCGCAAGGTCGCTGGCCATAGCTGTTACAACTATGGTGTAATCCATAGCACCGTGCTTTTTAAGATCCTCAACAAACTTTGCAACTGTTGAGGCTTTTTGTCCGATAGCCACATATACGCATATCATATCCTTGCCCTTTTGGTTAAGAATGGTATCAAGAGCAATGGAAGTTTTACCTGTCTGACGGTCGCCTATGATAAGCTCACGCTGACCTCTGCCGATAGGGAACATCGAGTCGATAGAAAGTATACCTGTTTCCAGCGGCACTGTAACAGACTTTCTGTCGCAAACGCCTGCGGCTTCACGTTCGATAGGGTAGTAGTCGTCATACTCTATCTCGCCCATGCCGTCGATAGGAGCGCCCAGAGCGTCAACAACTCTGCCCAGAAGCTTTTCGCCAACGCCGACGCCTGCCCTTTTCTTTGTTCTGACTACCTTTGAACCTTCCGTAAGACCATGGTCAGAGCCAAGAAGAACGCAGCCGAGAGTTTTTCTCTCCACATTCTGAACTATTCCTTTAACGCCTGTTTCAAATTCAACAAGCTCACCATACATTGCATGATTAAGACCGTAAATATTTACGATACCGTCATTTATGGATATTATCCTGCCAGTTTCGTTGACCTGAGTTTTCGCCTCAAAGTCAGCTATCTCACTTTTGAGCACCGAGATAATATCGCTTCTGCTTGAACCTGCCAAGCCGTTCACCTCCCTGATATCCTGTTCTGCAAAGCTTTTATCATACCCTGAACGCTCTTGTCATACTCGACCCCGTTCACTTCAAGACGATAGCCACCCATGAGGGCTTCGTCGGTATTCACTTCCAGCAGAACATCGCTCACGCCGTATTTCTTTTTCAGCGTTTCTTTTATTTTATCCGTCTGTGCCTTTTCAGGCGGGCAGACGCAGTAAAGCTCAGCTTTAAGTATATTTTTGCTTTTGAGGACTTCATCGTCATATGCGTCAAAAATGTCCATGATGTTATCCATGTGACCCCACTGACACATGACTTTCAGAAAGCTTCTCATATCCTCAGGAAAAAGCCTGTCTATAACTTTCTCCTTTTCCTTTATTTCCACAGCAGGGCTTGCAAGAGCGTCCTTAAGCTCGTCGCAGCTTTCAAAAAGCTCTCTTGAAGCCTTTACGCTCTCAGCCTTTGGCGAAAGCTCAAAAAGCACTCTGCCGCAGACTTCCTCGGGATAAAAGATCATTTGGCAGCACCTACCTCGGAGAGAAATTCATCAACAGTTTCTCTGTCGGAGTCGCCTCCCACATTTTTCTTAATGACCTTAGCAGCCGCCAGTATAGCAAGGTCTGCGATCTGGTATTTTGCGTCGTCCATAGCCTTTTCCTTTTCGTTTGCAATGGACTTTTCAGCTTCTTTCATTATCTTAGCAGACTCGGCTCTTGCATTTTCAAGCATAAGGTCGCATTCTCTGCCTGCCTGTGCTTTAGCCTTGTTTGTTATCTCAACAGCCTGACTGTGTGCGTCGGCTATCTCAGCTTCATAGTCAGCTTTTATTTTTTCAGCGTCCGCCTTAGCCTGTGCCGCACCGTCAAGGTCGCTTTGTATCTTTGCAGACCTCTCGTCCATCATTTTGCACACGGGCTTGAAAAGAAACTTTTTAAGGAGCAGATACAGTACCAGCAGATTTATTATTACCCATACCAAACTTATATCAAGACTTATCATAGCTATGCTCCTTTCATAAAGATGTTTTGTTTTATTACTTCAGGAAGAAGATGATAAGGATAGCTACGATAAGACCGTAAATAGCGGTCGCCTCTGCAAGTGCGCAGCCGAGAAGCAGTGAGCTTCTTATATCCTTTTTAGCCTCAGGCTGTCTTGCGATAGACTCTGTTGCTTTTCCTGTTGCAAGACCGATTCCGATACCTGCTCCTATTCCTGTAATAACGGCTACAGCCGCACCGATTGCTACTAACATAGATCATACCTCCGAATTTCTGTTATCTTAGTCGTCGTCCTCTATTGCTTCATTTATGAACAGGGACGTGAGGAACACGAAAACATATGCCTGAATGAAGCCGTCGAAAATATCAAAGTATGCCGAGAATGCCAGCGGTATCACTATCGGGCAAACGGCGTCGATAAGCTCCATGATGATATAAGACGCAAGCACGTTTCCGAAAAGTCGCATACAAAGCGACAGCGGTCTGATAACAAGCTCCATTACATTCAGCGGAGCGATTATCGCCACAGGTTTGGCAAAGCTTTTCAGCCAGCCCTTTGTTCCTTTTGCTCTTATTCCTGCAACCTCCACAAGCACAATGCTCATGATCGCAAGTCCTGCGGTAACATTCAAGTCTTTTGTAGGCGGTGTAAAGCCCAGCAGACCGATGATGTTCGCAAAGCCTATGTAGATAATGACAGTTGCAAGGAACGGAAAATACGCCATACCCTTTTCTCCGAGCTGTTCCCTGAAGAAATCTCTGAGAAAGCCTACGAATGATTCAAGCATCATCTGTTTCCTGTCAGGGATAAGTTTAAGGTTTCTTGTGAGAAGTATTGAAGCTATCACAAGTATCGCCATTATTATCCATGTTACCACGCAGGACACAGGAACGGGTATGCCTCCGAAAATCGGTATCCTGAAAGCTACTTTGTTTTGCATAGCCTCGGAAAGATTTTCGGAAATTCTCTCCAGCATTTTATCACCTCCAAAAAAATAAAACCAATAAGAATGCCGGCCTCATAAGGGTATAATAAGGTCCTTACCGTTCACCCCCAGCGGTCGAATGCAATCGTCATTGATTTTATCATGATAAAACTATTTTTTGTATGCGTCCCCCTATGGGCGCAGTAATGTAAGACTTGCTTTTTGTCTACGAATATATTATAATACAATCATAAGCATATGTCAAATAGATATTTTCTATTGTAAACATACTCATAGTGTATGGATAGAGAGGAGAGAAACGGTTTATGAGAGAGATAAATTTCGAGCATTATAAGATATTCTATTATGTGGCAAAGTTCCAGAACATAACAATGGCGGCGAACTATCTGTTTTTGTCGCAGCCGAGCATAAGCCGATGCGTAAAAAATCTTGAGGACGAGCTTGGGTGCAAGCTTTTTGTGCGGTCAAAAAAGGGCGTAGAGCTGACAACGGGCGGAGAGATGCTATTTAAGCATATATCCATAGCCTGCAAGCATATATTCTCGGCAGAGGAGGAGCTTGCGCTGATAAGCGAGCGTGACAGGGCGATAGTAAGGCTTGGAGGAAGCGAGGTGGCACTGCAAAGCTTTCTTATAGACCGCATTGTAGAATTTCACAGAGAACACCCGAAGATACAGATAAAGATAGACAGTATGTCCACTCCTGACGCTATAGAAGCGCTGAGGGCAAATCTAATAGACGTGGCTGTAGTTACCTCGCCGTTTGCAGACAAAACGGGGCTTAACATAAATGTGATAAAGAAGCTTCAGGACATCGTTGCCGCAGGAAATGGCTTTTCCTATCTTAAAGACAAGGAGATATCCCTGCATGAGCTTGTGAAATATCCTCTTATATGCCTGAAAAATACCACCACCACCCGAAACTATCTTGACCACATATTCAGACAGCACAATCTGCTTTTGCGACCTGATATTGAGCTTACGTCCATAAACTTTGTAATGCCAATGGTAAAGAACAATCTTGGCATAGGCTTCATGCAGTATGCGACCACCAAGGCAGAGATAGAGGCAGGAAACATCTTCAGGGTGAACACAAAAGAGCAGATACCGCCAAGGAGCATATGTGCGGTGACGGCTTCCCAGTATGAAACTCCGGAGCCTGTGCAGAGGTTTATAGACAGTCTGCTTGAAAAGGAGAGCGTGGAGGCATAAGTGCAATTTGGGGCGTTGGTGACAGTGCCTTTTTTTGCGGTTTACACACAACGTTTGGCACATTGTTTCAAACACTATACGGCACGTCTACACAAATTCATGAATAATCAAACCTTACCGCTTCGAGCGGGCT
>OHAI01000878.1_pt1 | contig 23901 bp, 24 predicted proteins | sample 1577091 | NCBI WGS metagenome assembly OHAI01 (sample SAMEA3541548, study PRJEB24748) | human gut metagenome | biome: human gut; feature: human-associated habitat; material: faeces | place: China | collected 2012
CCCCGCCTCCCTCGGCGGGACGGGCGACCACGATGCAGCGCGCTCCCACGTCGCGCGCGGAGGCGATCTTCTCGGCCGTGCCGCCTACGGTTCCCGAGTCCTTGGTCACAAGCCACTGGGCGCCCACCTGCCGAAGCATCGCCTCGTTGAGCTCGCGGGTGAAGGGCCCCTGCATGCCGATGACGTGCGACGGCGAAAACCCCGCGTCGATGCACTTCGTTATAGCACCGGGCAGCGGGAGCACACGCACGAAGAAGCGCTCCGCGAAATCGGCGACGCTCGTGTAGGGAGCAAGCTCCTTGCTCCCCGTCGTGAGAAGAGCGCGACCCGGGTTCTCGGAGAGAAAGCGCGCCGCGCAGGCGATCGACGCGACCGACACGACGCCTTTGGGCAGCGCCTCGACCGGGCGCGCAAGGCGCAGGCATCGTGCACCCACGGCGAGCGAAGCGGCCCGGATGTTGCCGCTTGCGAGCGTAGCGAAGGGGTGCGTGGCGTCGACAACGATGTACGCGCCGGAAAGCTCGCGCTCCATGTCGGCCTCGTCGAGCCTGCCCGCATGCACCTCGATGCCCGGAAGCTCGCCCAAAAGTTCGCCTCCGTACTCTGTTGCCGCGTAGGCACGGGCGGGGATGCCCGCCCCGCTCGCCCATTCGCACAGAAGGCGGCCCTCGGTGGTGCCGGCGAAGATGCGCAGCGCCGGCGCGGATGCGGGCGCCGTCACTTCGGGCCGCCTGGGCGCGTGATCTGGTAGAGCAGCGCGTTCATAATGGCGGCCGCCACGGTCGAACCGCCCTTGCGACCCCTCGCGACGATGGCCGGCACGCGTCGTGCGAGTAGCTCCTCTTTCGCCTCGACCACGTTCACAAACCCGACCGGCACCCCAACGACGAGCGCGGGCGCGATCTTCCCCGCGTCCATGAGCTCGGCGAGGCGCAGAAGTGCTGTGGGAGCGTTGCCGACGGCCACGATGAGCGGACCCTCGATGCCGCTAGCTTTGTCCATGCTCGCAACGGCACGAGTCGTGCCCGCGGCGCGCGCAGCCGCGGCGACATCAGGGTCGGCCATGTAGCACACGGCCTTGCAGCCGAGCTTCTCGAGCGCGGGCTTGCTTATGCCTGCGAGCGCCATGTTCGTGTCGGTGATGATGGGAGTGCCCGCCCGCAGGGCCTTCACCCCGGCCGCCACGGCACCAGGGGTGAAGCGCAGATTCCGGGCATAGTCAAAGTCGGCGGTGGTGTGGATCACCCGCTTGACCACGGCGGCGGTTTCCGGCGGAGGCGTCAGGCCCAGTTCCGCCAGCTCGGCTGTGATGATGGAAAGGCTTGTCCGCTCGATGTCGGCGGGCAGATGATGCTGCGGGGTCATACGCGGTTCCCTCCTTTGCGGTCCATGCCCATGGCGGCGTATACGGCATCCATGTCCAGCGCGGCCCGCACGCCGTCGGCCAGCAGGTCGAACTGCTGCTGCCGGTACTGCTCCATCGAGAGCAACGGTGCGTCGGCGGGGGAGATGCCCTTCTTTTGGCACAAAAATGCGGTGAGCTTTTCGGTCAGCTCGCCGGTGTCAAACAGCCCATGCAGGTAGGTGCCGAACACATTGGCCTGCACACACCCTTCCGGCGTGCCGTCGGCCAGAATGCAGAACGGGCTGCCCTGCACTGTCGTGCGCCCGGCGTGGATCTCGTAGCCGGTCAGCTTTGCCCCGGCAAAGGGGATGGCCTCGGCGGTGGCATGGGTCTGGCGCAGCTGCTTTTCGGCGTTGAACACGGTGTCCGTGGGCAGAAGCGCCAGCCCGCGCAGGGTGCAGGGGGTGCCGCTTTCTTCGCCGTCCGGATCGGCAAGGGTGTGCCCCAGCATCTGGTAGCCGCCGCACACGCCCAGCACAGGGGTGCCCTGCGCGGCCAGCTTGAGCACCGCCGCTTCCAGCCCGCACTGACGCAGCCACAGCAGGTCGTCTATGGTGTTTTTGGTGCCGGGCAGGATCACCACATCCGGCGTGCCCAGCTGGCGGGGGCTCTGCACATAGCGCACCCCCAGCAGCGGGTGCTGTTCCAGCGGCATGAAGTCGGTGAAGTTGGAGATGTGCGGCAGGCGCAGAATGGCCGCATCCAGTGGTTTGACGGCCCGCCCTGCCTCCAGCCGGGTGGAAAGGGAATCCTCATCCTCAATGTCCACCTTCAGGTAGGGGATGACCCCCAGCACCGGCAGCTGCGTTTTTTCTTCCAGCATGGCAAGGCCGGGCCGCAGGATCTCCACATCGCCCCGGAACTTGTTGATGATGAGTCCCCTGATGCGGGCACGCTCGTCGGCTTCCAGCAGCTCCACGGTGCCGTACAGCTGCGCGAATACGCCGCCCCGGTCGATATCGCCCGCCAGAAGCACCGGCGCATCCACCAGCTTTGCAAGGCCCATGTTCACGATATCGTCGGCTTTCAGGTTGATCTCCGCCGGGCTGCCCGCGCCTTCGATCACGATAATGTCGTTCTCGGCGGCAAGGCTGTTGTAGGCTTCCAGAATGTCCGGGATAAGGCTGCGCTTCATTTTAAAGTAGGCGGCAGCAGACATCTGGCCCCGGGCCTTGCCGTTCACGATCACCTGGCTGCCCACATCGCTGCTGGGCTTGAGCAGGATGGGGTTCATGCGCACATCCGGCTCCACGCCTGCAGCCTGTGCCTGCACCACCTGAGCACGGCCCATCTCTGCACCGTTGCGGGTGACGAAGCTGTTCAGGGCCATGTTCTGGCTTTTGAAAGGGGCCACGCGGTAGCCATCCTGCGCAAAGATGCGGCACAGCGCCGCGCACAGCAGGCTTTTGCCCGCACCGCTCATGGTGCCCTGCACCATAATGCATTTTGCCTTGCTCATTGTGCCACCTCCGGCAGGGTTTCGGCCAGCAGTGCAAGCAGCTGCCGGTTCTCGTTTTCTGTGCGCACGGCGGTGCGGTACCAGCTGGCATCAAGGCCCGGATAATTGCCGCAGCTGCGCAGTACCGCACCCTTGCGGCGCAGCGCTTCGCCCAGCGCTTCCGGCGCGCGGAACAGCAGATAGTTCGCCTGGCCCTCGATCACCCGCAGGCCCAGCGCTCGCAGGCCCTGCACCAGAACAGGCCGCTGTGTTTCGATCAATGCACGCACCTGCGCCACATATTCCGTCTCGTCCAGCGCGGCGATGCCTGCCGCCTGTGCCAGACCGGACACCGCCCACGGCTGGCCCGCTGCCCGCATCCGGGCAAGCAGCTCTGTATCAGAGCACAGGCAATAGCCCAGACGCACGCCTGCCATGCCGTAAAGCTTGGTGAAGGCTTTTAAAATAATCAGTTTTTTGCTGTTTTTCAGCAGATGCTTTGCCGAAAGGCCTTCGCCCTCCGGCAGAAAATCCAGAAAGCATTCGTCCACGGCCAGTACCGCACCCACGGCCTCGCATCTGCGCAGCAGCGCTTCCACAAGGGCAGGCTCTGCCAGCTGGTCGGTGGGGTTGTTGGGCTGACAGAGGAACACCATATTTGTACCCGGGTGCACCGCGTTCAGGAGATCCTTCGTCACTGCAAAATCGTTTTCTTCCCGCAAAAAATGCCGTTCCACCGTGCAGCCTGCCGTTTCAAGGGCGGTGGCATACTCGGCAAAAGTGGGGGCCGTTACCAGTGCAGTGCGGGGCTTTGCAGCCAGCGCCAGCCGGAAGATGAGGTCTGCCGCGCCGTTGCCGCACAGCAGCCATTCGGCGGGCACTCCCTCAGCCACCGCCAGTTTTTCACGCAGGGCCCGGCACAGCGGGTCGGGGTAGCGGTCGGCCGTGGCAAGCGCTGCCGTAATGGCCTTTGCCACCCCTTCCGGCAGGCCCAGCGGACTGACATTGGCCGAAAAATCCAGCGGGTCGCGGCCAAACTCGGCGCGGTAGCCCGCCCAGTCGCCGCCATGGGGCAATTGTTTCATGCAAGGAACCCCCGTATTGCTGCACCCCATGCCAGCGCAAAGCCGCTTGCCACATACATCATGCGGTTGGCGCGCAGGATGTCCTGCGGCTCAATGGGGCGCAGGGCATCACCGATGGTGGGCTTGGGGTAATATTCGCCAAAATAGTAAGCCGGACCGGCCAGCTGCACGCCCAGTGCACCGGCGCAGGCGCTTTCGGTCTGGGCGCTGTTGGGGCTGGCGTGGTTGCGCCGGTCCCGCCGCCAGATGCGCCATGCGCCCTTGGCATCGTTGCCGGTAAAGGCCGCAGCGGCCACCCACAAAAGGGCGGCAAGGCGGCTGGGGATGTAGTTGGCAAGGTCGTCCAACTTCGCGGCTGCGCGGCCAAAGTAAAGATACTTCTCGTTCTTGTAGCCCAGCATGCTGTCCATGGTATTGATCGCCTTGTAGGTCAGCGCCAGCGGTGCCCCGCCGATGAGCATATACAGCAGCGGCGCAATGACGCCGTCGCTGGCATTTTCGGCCACCGTTTCCACCGCAGCTTTGGTCACACCCTCTGCGGTCAGGTTCTGGGTGTCGCGGCCCACGATGCGGCTCACGGCTTTGCGAGCGGCGGGCAGATCGTTCCGGACCAGCTCGTTATACACATTTGTGCTCTCCTGTGCAAGGCCTCTGGCTGCCAGCGCCTGCCCGCACCAGAACATCTGCACCGCAAGGCCCAGCCACGGGCTGAGCTTTGCCGCCGCCAGACACACAAGGCTCGTGACCAGAAAGGTGCCCACCGGCAGGCAGAACGCCGTCACGGCACCGCCCAGCAGCTCGCCCTGCGGGGTGCCGGGCAGGCGGGCACGCAGGAATTTTTCCAGCCGGGAGATGCATCTGCCCATAAGCACCACCGGGTGCGGCAGCCACGCCGGGTCTCCGAAGAGCGCGTCCAGCACAAAACCGCCCAGTACAGCCCACAGGACCATCACTCGGCCCCCTTTGTATACTGCACCGTCTTGATGAGATACAAAACGTGCTTCGTCTGCCAGTCCTTTGCATCCAGCACAAAGCCGCCCGCGTTGGGCCCGCACCACGCATAATAGTCCCTGTGGGGGACGGCAAACCGTTCCATGGCGGCCATCTGGGTTCCGCCGTGGGCCAGAATGACCAGCCGCTCTTCGCCTGCGGCAAGAGCTTTATCGATCAGCTCTGCCACGGTGCGGCAGATGCGGTCTGAGAAATCCGTCTTGCGCTCTCCATCCGGGCAGGGGCTTTCGCAGTTGGCCTTCACCCATGCCTGATACTCGGGGTCCTTTTCCATCTCGATGAAATTGCGGCCCTCAAAGCTGCCAAAGCACATCTCTTTCAGGCCGTCCACCGGCACAAGCTTTGCCTCCGGGAACAGGATGCGCGCCGTCTGGCTGGTGCGCTGCAGGGTGGAAACATAGACCACATCGGGGTCAAAATCTGCCCGGCGCAGCTGAGCAGTGCCTTCGGGTGAGAGCGGGATGTCGCGCTGGCCCTGATAACGCTTCTGGGCGTTGTATTCCGTCTGGCCATGACGCAGAAGATAGATCAGCATTGAGACAATTCTCCTTTCAAAACCGTGGGGATGCCGCAGAACATCTGCACCACGCACTCGGCCCGTGCGGCCAGCAGGCAGGCAAGCCTGCCCGCCGCCTCGCGGTCTGCGCGCTGTTTGACATCCATCGGCACAACACCGCCGCCTACCTCGGTGGCGATGAGGATATCGTATTCATGGGCAAGCTTGTCTGCCAAGGCAGGCAGGTCAGCGGCATCGGCAGCCAATACCTGCACGTCCGAAAGACGCTTGCCGGGAAGTGTTTGCGCAAAGGTGCGCTTGCCGCTGTAGAGCGGCCCGGTAATAAAGATCATAGCAGCCCTCCCCACTGGCAGGCACACAGTGCCGCCAGCATCCAGAGCTCGGCCTTTTGCAAAAACCACCCGGCAAGGTCGCCGGTGATGCCGCCGAACTGTTTCCGGCTCACGGCATGGTAGCGCCAGAGCACCGCCAGCGCTGCCAGCACCAGCGCCCAGCCGCCCAGAGCCGCCATGCCCACGCACAGCACTGCGGCCAGCACCGCCAGCACCCGGCGCACCACAGTTTTGTCTGCTGCAGTGGCAAAGGTGTGTGCAAGACCGGTGTTTTTCGCCATGGGGAATGCCGCCACTGCATAGCCCGAAAGCGCCCGTTCCAGCACCAGTGCCAGAACCCACAGCACACCCACGCGGGGTGTAAAACTCACACAGGTGCACAGGGCAAAATAGGCCAGAAAATAGCTGCACAGCCGGATGACCGCAAAGGCACCGCAGTGGGGGTCTTTTAATATTTCCAGCTTCTTTTCTCGGTCGCCGTAGCTGGAAAGGGCATCGCAGGTGTCGGCATAGCCGTCCAGATGGATGCCGCCGGTGATCCATACCGGGATCAGCGCAAAGCCCGCCGCCTTTGCAAGGCCCGGCAGAGGCAGCGTGCCACACACACACCACGCCGCACCAATAACGACACCAATGAGCGGGAAGGCGCACATGGCATAACGCATATTCTTTTCGTTCCATTCGAACTGCGGCACCGGGATGGCCGAAAACATGGCAAAGGCCACCGCAATGGTCTGCAAAACGATCATTTTTCCACTCCTTTATAGTACACGGGGATGCCGCATACCACCCGCACCACCGCATCTGCCCGGGCGGCAAAGGCATTGTTCACCTGCGCCAGTGCCCGCAGATAGCGGTCTGTATCGCCGGCATAGTCAGCCCCGCCGCTGAACACCTCGTTGGAGACCACGAGCAGGTTTTCGCACTGGGCTGCAAGGCTTTCCAGCCCGTGCAGGATGGCTTTGGCCGCGTTTTCCCCTGCTCCCGCCTGGTCGTACAGTTCGTTGGCGGCAAGGTTGCCAAGGTCTTCCAGCAAGGCGGTGCCCCGCGCAGGCAGGCGCACATTGCCCAGATGCAAGGGACACTCTACCGTCACAAACTGCTTTGCGGCCCGCATTTTGCGGTGCTTTTCCACCCGGGCGGCACACTCGGCATCCCACACCTGCATGGTGGCAAGATAGTAGCGGGGGCCGGTGGTCCTGAGCACAAGGCTCTCGGCGTATTCACTTTTGCCGCTGGCCGCGCCGCCCAGAACCAGCGTCAACATTGGGGCGTATACGGCGCAATGCCGCCCTCCGCAAAGGAGTAGCACCCGCCGTATACGGCCAGCGCCATATCCCACAGCGGGATGCTGGCCACCGCGCCGGTGCCCTCGCCCAGATGCAGCCCCGCCGTAATGATGGGTGCCTTGCCCAGTGCTTCCAGCACGATGCGCGCGGCAGGCTCTGCCGAGCAGTGGCTTGCAAACACAGCCTTTGCCGCCGCCGGGCACAGCCGCACGGCGCACAGCGCGGCCACTCCGCTGATAAAGCCATCTGCCAGCACCGGCACACCGGCCAGTGCACCGCCCAGAAACACACCGCACAGGCCCGCGATATCAAAGCCGCCAAGCTTTGCAAGAACATCCAATGCGTCTTCCGGGTCCGGCTCATTGCAAAGGATGCCGCGGCAGATGGCATCCACCTTGCGGGCAAGCCCTTCGTCCGAGAGGCCCGCACCGCGCCCGGTCATAAGCTCCACGGGCTGGCCCAGCAGCACCGCCGCCACCGCGCTGGAGGTGGTGGTATTGCCAATGCCCATTTCACCGGTGGCGATGAGCCTGTAGCCATCCTCTGCCAGTTCCCGGGCAAGGGCAATGCCCTCCCCAACGGCCTGCACGGCCTCGGCCCGGCTCATGGCAGGGCCTTGGGTAAAATCCGCCGTGCCTGCGGCAATGCGGCAACTGCGCACGCCGGGCACCGGTTCGCCTGCCATGCCCATATCCACGGGCAGAACATCGCAGTGGGCCGTGCGGGCCATCTGGCACACACTGGTGCGCCGCATGGCAAGGTTTTCGGCCACGGCACGGGTCACTTCCTGCCCGGTCTGGCTCACGCCCTGCGCCACCACGCCGTTATCCGCGCAGAGCACCACCACCACCCGGCGGGAAAGATCAAGCTCCGCACTGCCGGTAAGGGCGGCGGCATCCTCCAGCATGGTCTCCAGCCGGCCCAACCCGCCCAGAGGCTTTGCAAGACTGGTCCAGTGGGCGTGTGCCGCCGCGCGGGCAGCTTCGTTGGCAGGGGTGATACCCGCCAAAAGTGCATTCAGTTCCGTTTCGGTCATTTTGGTCATCCTTTTGTTTTGCTGTATCGTTCTGCCGCGCGCACAAAGCGGCCCGGCAGGGGCGTGCCCGCCCAGTATAAATGCGGGAAGCCCGCATAGAAATTCTCGTTTGCAAAGCCGCATTCCCACTGCATTTTTTCGTTTTTGCAGGCCGTAAATGCAGTGCCGTTTGCGGTAGAATCCCAGTGGTGGAATTCGTGGATGGGCAGCGTTTCTCCGGCGCAGAAGAGCATACTGTCCGCCTTGGCGGTCATTTCGGCATAGCCAAAGCGCACCAGCCTTCCCACCCGGATGCCATCGCCCGGCAGAACATCTGCCATGGGCCACGCCTTACCGTCGGCATCCTCAAGGCTCCGGCCCAGATACAGAAAGCCGCCGCATTCGGCTGCTGTGGGCAGGCCCGCCTGCACGGCCTGCCGGATGGAAGCCAGCATGGTTTTGTTTTCACTCAGAGTTTTGGCGTACAGCTCCGGGTAGCCGCCGGGCAGATACAGCCCGCCTATATTTTCCGGCAAAACCGCATCCTGCACCGGGCTGAAAAGCACAAGCTCCGCCCCGGCATCCCGCAGTGCGTCCAGCGTTTCGGCATAGGTAAAGCAGAACGCCTCGTCCTTTGCCACCGCAATGCGGACGGATGTGGGTGCAGCTGCTCCCGGCAAAGCTTCCGGCGCAGGCTTTTCGGTCAGCACGGCAAGGCGCTGCCAATCCAGCACCAGTGCATCGGCCAGCAGGGCGATCTTTTCCTGCAGGTCGGCAATTTCATCTGCAGTCTTCAGGCCGAGGTGTCGGCTTTCTACCGCTGCCTGCGGCAAATGGGGCAGATAGCCCAGCACCGGCAGGCCGGTCTCCCTTTCCAGCAGGGTCTTGAGCATTTTATACAGCTTTTCGGAACAATCATTGAGCAGGATGCCCGAAACATGGCTGTTTTTGCGGAAGTTCATAAGGCCCTGAATTTGCGCGGCCAGCGTCACGCTGGCACCCTTGGGCTGTACCACCAGCAGCACCGGCAGGCCCAGCGTATCCGCCAGTTCCCAAGCGCTGGCACGGGTGGTCAGGCCCTGACCATCATAAAAGCCCATAGCGCCCTCGCACACGGAGGCACCATGCCCGGCGGCATAGCGGGCAAAAACGGCCCGCACCATATCCCTGTTAGAAAGAAACAGATCCAGATTGTGGCTGTCCACCTGCAGAGCCGAGCGGTGGAACATGGGGTCGATGTAGTCCGGCCCGCTTTTGAACGCACAGGGGTCGGCCCCGCGCTTTTTCAGCGCCGCCAGCACTGCGCAGGCAACCGTGGTCTTGCCGCTGCCGGAAGAAGGCGCGGCGATGAGAAATTGCATCATTTGCGTGTACCCGTAATGAGGAAGATGGGGTTATTGGCCATGAGCAGGTGCAGTCGGCCCGCCGGTTTTGTGCGGCTGACGGCGATCTGCGTTACCTCTGCGGTCAGGCCCCGGGCCGTGAGGGCGGCAATGGCAGCGCCCAGCGTTTCCAGCGCAATGGCCGAAATGCAGATGCGTGCGTTCGGATTCTTGCCGAGCACTTCATCCAGCACGGCTTCCATGCCGCCTTTGGTGCCGCCGATGAACACGGCATCCGGCGCAGGCAGGTCTGCCAGAACATCCGGTGCGCGGCCCTCGATGAGGATGAGGTTGCAAGCATGGAACTTTGCCCGGTTTTTACGGATCAGTTCACAGGCATCCGGTTCACACTCCACGGCGTAAACGCGGCCTTTGGGTGCCGCCAGCGCAAGCTCCACGCTCACACTGCCGGTGCCTGCGCCCACATCCCACAGAGTGTCGGTGGGCATTACCGCCAGCTTTGCCAGCGCAGCAGCGCGCACCTCCTGCTTGGTCATGGGCACCTCGCTCCGGATGAAGCTTTCGTCCGGGAAGCCCGGCGCACGCAGCTGCGGCAGATCAAAGTTTTCCACCAGAAGCACGCTGAGTGGTGCAAAGCTCTGCCCCGCCAGCTCTGCAGCAGAGCCGTAGCGGATGGCTTCCGCCTCGGTGCCAAGGTTTTCGCCCACCACGCCGTGGGCTTCGCCCATACCGGCATCGGTCAGCTTCTGGCACAGAGAGGCGGGCGTTTCAGTGCCACCGGTGAGGAAGTACACCGAACGGTTCATCATGCACTCGGCCACCGGGTCGCAGGCGCAGCCATGGGCCGAAACCAGCTTCCAGTCCTGCCACGGTCGGCCCAGCGCCGCTGAAAGCAGCTGGATGCTGGAAACGCCCGGATACACCCGCGCGGGGATGCCCAGCGCCCGCAGCGGCGTGAGCAGACCGGACGCACCGGAGTAAAATCCGGTGTCGCCGCTGTAAAGCACGGCAGCATCCTGCCCGGGGTTTTGTGCCAGTGTTTCCAGAATGTCGGCAGGCTGGTAGAGCGCGAACTGCCGGGCCGTGCAGTCTGCAGACAGGCCCGCCAGCAACCGCTTTGCACCGAACACAAGGCCCGCGCTGCGCACAGCCTGCTGCGCCTGCGCCGAAAGGGCTTCCCATTTTCCGCTGCCCATGCCGATCAGTGTGACCATTGCAAAATCTCCTTGCAATACGCTAAAATTTGTGTTTCCGTCTCGCCAGTTTCCGGCGGGCGGCGCAGCACCACCAGCTGTGCGCCGGTATCGGCAGCGGCCTGCACCTTCTCGGCAAAGCCGCCCGCTGCGCCGCCGTCCTTGGTGACGAGGTACCGGATCTGGAACTGTGTTATCAACGCCTTATTCAGCGCCAGACTGAACGGCCCCTGCATGGCAATGATGTTCCGGTGCGGGACATTGGCCGCTTCACAGGCGGCAATGCCCTCCGGCGTGGGCAGGACGCGCGGGTAAAGCCGCGCCGGTTCCAGCCCGGCAAACACAGCCAGCTCCTTGGCACCGGTGGCAAGCAGGATATTGCCCTCTGTCCCTGCCAGATATCCTGCGGCCTGCGCTGCTGTTTCAAACACCACACAGCCGGGCGGCAAGGGGCTTTGCGCACGCAGCAGGCGGCGGTATTCCACGCCCGCCTGCACCGCTGCAGCGCGGATGTTCCTGGTGGCATCCACTGCATAAGGGTGGGTGGCATCCACGCAGAGATCAGCTCCCGCCAGCAATGCCGCCATGGCATCCGGCTGCAGCCGCCCGGCGTGCACCGTGATGCCCACCATTTCGCCCTGCTCCTCGGCACCCAGCGGCGTTGCCACGCACACCGTTACCGCAACGCCAAGCTCTGCCAGCTTTTTGGAAAAGCGACGGCCCTCGGTGGTGCCGCTGAACACGACCGCCTTCACTTACGGTACCCCCGCGGCGTGACCATCCGGCCCGAAAGGGCGCGGGTATTGCTGTTGCCGATATACACGGTGGTGAACATATCCACCGGCGTGTTTTCCAGCTCGGCCAGCGTCAGCACCCGGGCGCTCTGGCCCTCGCGGCCAATGTTGCGCACAAGGCCGCAGACGGTATCATCCGCCTTGCCGTTTGCGCGCAGGATGCGCACTGCCTTTTGCAGGTAGTCCGGCCTGCCCTTGGAGGAAGGATTATAGAGTGCAACACAGAAATCTCCCTGCGCTGCGCAGGCCAGCCGCTTTTCGATGACCTCCCACGGGGTAAGCCGGTCGGAAAGGGAGATCACGCAGAAATCGTGGGCCAGCGGCGCGCCCAGCACAGCCCCACCGCTGAGGGCGGCCGTAAGGCCGGGCACCACTTCTACGGCAACGTCCGGGTAATCCTGCGCCAGTTCCAGCACAGGGCTGGCCATGCCGTAAACGCCTGCGTCGCCGCTGCACACCATCACCACGCGCCTGCCGGTATCCGCCTTTTCCAGCGCCCAGCGGCAGCGATCGATCTCCTTGGTCATGCCGGTGGAATAATATTCCTCACATGGGAACTCCGGCTCGATCAGGTCAAGATAAAGTTTATAGCCGCAGATGGCATCTGCGTGTTCCAGAACGTTCTGGGCTTCCTGCGTCAGGTAGTAAACATCTCCGGGGCCAATGCCCACCACGTAGACTACCTTTTCCGGTTCGTCGATCTCAAATTCCATCGGGTCAAACATTCTGCCACCTCCAGTCCGGGGCATAGGGCCGCACGGCCAGCGCAAAGGTCACGCCGGTATAGGCATATTTGTGAAAAACGAGTGTCCCGCCTGCGGCCAGCACTGCCGACCGTTCACAGACATTGTCCACGCCGGTAACGCTCTGCACAAAGGCCGAAGGCGTAAAGCTGCCGGGAGCGGCACGCAGCTGTTCCGCTGTGAAAAACTGCACCGGCCAGCTGTGGCTCTTACAGAAGGTCAGCAGGCCCGTCTCGTTTTGTTTTAAGTCGATGCTTGCCGCCGCCGTGATGCATTGCGGCGCAAGGCGGTTCTGGGCACAGAAAGCTGCAAAGGCTTCGGCCAGCGTTGCGGCGCTGGTGCCGCGTTTGCAGCCCACGCCCAGCACGCCGATGCGCGGCACCAGATGCAGCGCATCCCCCGCCGGGCAGAGGGTGAGGGCAAAGTCCGGGTCATCTCCCGCCGCGATCCCATCAGGCGGTGCACCCGCAATGGGCCAGTCGGATGCAAACTGCACCGTTTTGCCCGCCAGCAGTGCACCGCTGACAAGCTTGATGCGCTCCGGCTCCAGCACGGTGCAGTTCTGGTGCTTTGCCCACTCGTCCACCGCAAACACACCGTTTGCATCCGTGGCTGTGGTGATCACCGGCACCGCACCGCACACAGCGGCAAGCGCCCGGGCAAGGTCGTTGGCACCGCCCAGGTGGCCTGAAAGGATGGGCACGGCAAAGCGGCCGCACTCGTCCAGCACCACAACGGCAGGGTCCTGTGCCTTGCTTTGGCAGTGGGGCGCAATGGCCCGCACCGCAATGCCCACAGCACCTACAAAAACAAGGGCATCGCTCCCGGCAAACTGGCGGGCCGTCCAATCGGCAAGGTGCACCTGCCCGGCTTCATGGCCGCAGCGGGTCACACTGCCGGGATATGCCGCCGCCAGTTTTTGGGCCAGTGCAAGGCCCTTTGCCGTAAAGGCCAGATAGGCGCGGGTCACTGGTCTGTCCCCTTGCGGAACTCGGTGGTAAAGGCCGGGTCGTAGAGCTTGCTGCGCTCATAATTCCGGCCCAGAAAGCCGCCTGCCACGATGAGCGCCGTTTTGGTGATGCCCGCTGCATGAACGCTTTCCGCCAGCGTACCTACGGTGCAGCGCACCGTTTTTTCTTCCGGCCATGTGGCCTTATACACCACCGCTGCCGGGGTATCCGGCGTATAGGCACCGCCTGCCAGAAGCGCCTGCTGTACTTTGTCCACAAGGCCGATGGATAGGAAAATGACCATCGTTGCCCCGTGGGCGGCAAGGCTTGCCAGCTTTTCTTTTTCCGGCACCGGGGTGCGGCCCTCCATGCGGGTGATGATGACGGTCTGGCTCACGGTGGGCAGCGTGTACTCGGCATTCAGTGCCGCCGCTGCACCGCAGAAGCTGGAAACACCGGGGGTATCATCGTAGGGAATGCCCTCGGCGTCCAGCACATCCATCTGCTCCCGGATGGCACCGTAAAGGCAGGGGTCACCGGTGTGCAGGCGCACGGTGATCTTACCCGCAGCTTCCATCTGCCGCATCACATCCAGCACCTGCTCCAGCGTCATTTCAGCGCTGTTATAAATGGCGCAGTCTGCCTTTGCAAGGCCCAGCAGGGCCGGGTTCACCAGACTGCCCGCATAGATGATGCAGTCGGCTTTCTGAAGCAGGGCCGCGCCCCGCCGGGTGATGAGGTCCGGTGCGCCGGGGCCTGCACCAACAAAATGTACCATAACGTTACTCCTTTACCAAAACGGTGGCAAAATAACCGGCCTGTTTCTGCGGCCGCTCAAGGGAAAGATCCGGGTAGACCCTCTCGTCCGGCAGACCGCAGTTGCACACAAGCGCGCTTTTTTTCAGCTTATCTGCCTGCTGCAGGGTATCCAATAAGACAGGCAATTGCCTGCCGGCTTTCATCAACACCTTGGTGCCGGGCATTTCCAGCACGCGGTCTGTCCAGCCGCCGGGCGCAATGGTAAGCGGCGTATCCATGCCGCCGGTCAGCGGCACATTCAGCCGCGCCGCCGCCGCACAAAAGCTTGGCACGCCTGCCGCCATGGCGGTGGCATAACCCCCGGCCTGCAAGATCTCCTGCAGGTAACCAAAGGTGGCATAGATGGAAACATCACCGATGTTCAGCATGGCAACGTCCTGCCCGGCATCCAGATACTGCCGCACCGCGGCGGCGGCTTTTTCGTGCGAAGCCGCCAGCGCAGCCGGGTCACGGCTCATGGCAAAGTACAGCGGGACGATGGTCTTGCCGTCCAGCGCTTCTCCAAGCGCACTGCGGGCGATGTCCAGCGCCAGCATCTGGCCGGAAGCAGTCTGCGGCGCGGCCAGCACCGGGCACTGCCGGATGAGCCGCACAGCCTGCAGCGTCATCAGCTCCGGGTCGCCGGGGCCGACGCTGACACCGTAAAATGTACCTTTCAGTTCTGCCATTCCTGCATCAGCTCCTTTGCCGTTTTTGTCTCGCCCAGCGGGCCGTGCTGGTTGGAGAACAGCACCGCGCCCACCCGGAACGCCCCGCCTGCCCGTCGGTCCAGATGTATCTGGATGGCGGCAAGGATGCTTTCCAGCACCGGTGCACGCAGCTGTGCGCCGTCCAGAATGTCAAGGCAGGCATCGGTGGTGGCGGCATCCATCAGGGCGGCGCACACCTCATGCGCGGCACCGCACAGCGCCGCATGGGCGCAAAACACTTCAGCGCGGCCATCCGCCGTGTGGGAGTGGGTGTTCATGACCCCTGCCGCCAGTTTGCAGAGCTTGCCCACGTGGCCTACCAGAAGCACTTCCTCAAATTTGGCCGTGGCAGCCATATCCAGCGTATCCCCGATGAAGTTGGAAGTTTTGACCACCGGGAACCGCTCGAACTGCGGTAGAGCGCTGGCCAGATAATCCAGTCCGTAGTTGCCGGGGGCCAGCACCAGCCGCCGGGGGCCGGGGGCATTTTTTGCGCGCAGTGCGGCCTGATTCATTTCCAGCTGGATGGTATCCAGAATGGCCTGCTGGCTCATGGGTTCCACGATGCCGCTGGTGCCCAGAATGGAAAGCCCGCCCTCCACCCCGATGTGCGGGTTGAAGGTGCGCTTTGCCGTCTCGGCACCGCCTTCCACAGAGATGGTCACCGCAAAGCCGCCGGTGTAGGCAGCATTTTCAGCTTCCCGTTCCAGCGCTTCGGCGATCATCCTGCGCGGCACATGGTTGATAGCGGCTTCGCCTACGGGCTGGTCAAGGCCGGGCTTTGTCACACGGCCCACACCCTCGCCGCCAAGGATGCGCACGCCGGGGGCATCCGGTTCCAGCACCACTGACGCGACCACCGGCAGACCCGTAGTCACATCCACATCGTCGCCGCCGTCCTTGCGGATGGCACATGCGGCACCTGTGTCCGTTCTGCGGCAGTAAATGGGTGCCACCTCCACCACAATGCCCTTGGGTGTGCGCAGGGCCACCGTTTCCGGTTCGCGGCCGGTCAGCAGCAGACGCGCCGCCCCTGCAGCTCCCAGCGCGGCACAGGTGCCGGTGGTATAGCCGCAGCGCAGCAGCTTCTGCCCGCTGCGGACGTAATGCTCAAACTGCGGCTTTCCGGCGGGTGCCTTTTCGGCTTCCGGCTCCGGTGTGCCGAACAAAGCCGTGTACTGCTGTTCGGTCAGGCCGTACAGGGCGCGGATGTTCTCCGGCTGAAACGCCTGTTCCGGGGTCAGCACGCCGGAAACACCACTGGGCGAAACGCACACCACCGTGTCCGCTATTTTTTCTGCCAATTCCAGCTCGTGCAGGCTCAGGATCACCGCCAGCTGACCGGTATGGGCCAGCTCCTTTAAAATGGTGAGCAGCTCGATCTTGCCCTTGATATCCAGAAAAGAGGTCGGTTCGTCCAGCAGGATCACTTCCGGCTGCTGGCACAGTGCCCGGGCCAGCAGGATGCGCTGGCGCTGGCCGTCGCTGATGCGGTTAAAATCCCGGTCTGCCAGCTGCGCCGCACCCACCAGCTCCAAAGCTCTGTGCACCTGCTGCCTGTCCTCGGCAGACAAAATGCCCAGCCGTCCGGTGTAGGGATAGCGCCCCGCCGAAACAAAGTCAAAGCAGGTGGTCAGCTCCATCCGGCGGCTGTGAGGGGCCATGAGGGCCAGCTTCTGCGCCCGCTGGGTACCGGTATAGGCAGTAAGATCCTTCCCCGCCAGAAGCACTGTGCCGCCCATGGGGGCAAGCTGGCCCGCCAGTGTGCGCAGTAAGGTGGATTTGCCTGCGCCGTTGGGCCCGATCAAGGTCAGGATCTGCCCCGGCTGCACCCCGAGGCAAATATCCGAGAGCAGCGGTGTCTTGCCGTAGCCGATGGCAAGCTCCCGCGCAGTGCAAAGTGCTTTTTCGTTCATCATGCGCCCTCCCGCTCTGAATTGCGCCGCACCAGCAGCCAGATGACCACCGGTGCGCCGAACACGGCCGTGACCGAGCTGATGGACAGCTCCGTGGGCGCGAACAGACTGCGGGCCAGCAGGTCGCAGAACAGGCAGAAAGCCGCACCGCCCAAGCAGCACCCCGGCAGCACATACAGCGGCTTTGCGCTGCCCAGCAGCTGCTTGACAAGGTGCGGCACCGCGATGCCTACAAAGGAGATCGGCCCCGCAAAGGCGGTGACGCAGGCCGCCAGCAGGCTGGATAGCAGCACCAGCGCTGCCGAGAAAGGCTTGACCTTCACGCCCACGCTGCGGGCATATGCTTCGCCCATCTGGTAGGCGGCCATGGGCTTGGAAAGCAGAAAGGATGCCGCCAGCGCAGGCAGCACCACCAGTGCCGCAGCCTGCACATTGGCCCATGTCACGCCGGAAAAGCTGCCCTGCGACCAGTTGTGCAGATTGACGATGTTGGAATCCTGCGCAAAGGCCACCACGATATCGGTGATGGCGGAGCAGATATAGCCGATCATCACACCGCAGATGACCAGAATGCTCATGCGCTGCACCCGCCGGGCCACCGCCAGCACAAAGGCCATGGCAGCCATGGCACCCGCAAAGGCAGCCGCGATCATCGTGGCCGAGCTGGTCAGCATCCCGCGGTCCAGAAACACCACCATGGTCAGGGCCACCGCCAGCTTTGCGCCGCTGGAAACGCCCATGACAAAGGGCCCGGCAATGGGGTTTGCAAAAAAAGTCTGCAGCAGGTAGCCTGCCGCGCTGAGGGCTGCCCCCAACAGCACCGTCATGACCGCGCGGGGCAGGCGCAGCTGCAGGATGATGTTCCCCGCAAGCGCATCGCCGCCCTTGCCCAGCAGCGCCGTCAGCACCGCACCCGGTGCAAGGGATACGCTGCCCCAGAACAGGTTCAGCGCAAAAAGCACAGCCACGGCTGCCGCAAGGGCAATATAGGCGGCTGCAAGGCGTCTGGTACAGGTCATAGACTTTCCTTTCTGTAAAATTTCTCTTCTTTAATCCACATGGGTGAGGAATTTCAGGGTACTGGCGGCAGGTGTGCCCTTGGTAAACACCCGGTTCATATCCACGATCAGGTCTGCCAGCTCCATGCTCTGCTGGAACAGGCTCTGGGTGGTGCACCACACCTGCCCTTCCTTCACCGCTTTGAATTCGTTCAGCAGCGGGAAACGCTCGGTCAGCTGGCTCACCGATGCGATCATGCCCTCGATGGCGCTGTTGTAGATGAGCACATCGGCATCCTTTGCACCTGCATAGAAGTCCTCAAGCGGCAGGTTCATGGTAGCAAGGCTGTTGCCATTGTCTGTCAGGTCCGCAAAGACATAGCTGCCGCCCGCCATCTCGATCATGCGGGCAACATAGTCACTGCCTTTGCGCACAGTGGCAAGGTTGTTGGTGGTCAGCGAGAAAAACGCGCAGCTCTTACCGGTGGAAGGCTGATCCAGCAGCGGCTGGATCTCCTGCTCCTGTGCGGCAAACACCTGCTCTGCCATTTTCTCCCTGCCCAGCAGGATGCCGTAAAGCTTGATCCACTCCATGCGGGCCAGCGGGTCGCTCTCGTAGCTGGAACGCTCTACCAGCACCGGGATGCCAAAGTGTTCCAGCTGTTCCTTTACCTCCGGCGTGTGCAGGATCATGGTATTCTCAATGGCAAGGCGGCAGCCCGCTGCCAGGATCTGCTCGTAATCCGGGGCGCTGTACTTGCCTGCATACGCGATTTTTCCCTCTTCCATGGCCTGCTGCACCGCGGGCAGATACCAGCCCTCGGCCTTGGTGCCGGAAAAGGCCACGCTGTCCAGTGCGTCCAGATGTAAAAGCAGATCCATCACCGAGGTGGAGACCAGATAAATATTCTCCACCGGCTGGCGCAGCACAGTCACATCAGCAGGCAGACCGTCCACCTCCGCAGCATCTTCCGGCACAACAAGGAACCGTGCATCCGACTCCGCGATGGTCAGCATGGTATAGCCGCCCTCATAGCAGTCCGCTGTGAACTGCTGTGCATAGTCCAGCTGGTAATGATGGGAGAAAACAAGACTTTCCGTATTGGAAGGTTGAGTCTTGCTGCCGCAGCCGGTCAGCGTCAGCGCCGCAGCGGGGATCAGTTTCAGAAATTGGTTGCGGGTGATCTTCATAGGTAACTCCTTCCGTCACGGCTTACGCCGCGCCACCTCCCTCATAGAGGGAGGCTTTGGCAGTACGGTAAAGTTTATCTTTTTGCCAAAGAAGGTGACTGGAGGAGTCACTTCAGACTTGCGGAATCAAAGGTCAGCGTATACTCGATCTCGTGGGGGGTGCTCATGGCAACGGTATCGGCGGTGACATCCAGTGCGGTATCCAGCGCCGATACCGGAATTTCAAAGGTGGAATTGCCCTCGGTGTTGGTGGGCAGATACTTCTCGCCATCCACGAGCATATAGTCGTAGTTGGGGCTGCTCCACACGATGGTAGCGGTCATCTTGCCATCCGCCACGGTCAGGGCGGCGGGGCTGTCCACAGCAGCACGGCCAGAGCCGCCCTCCAGCGTCACATCACAGGTGTAGGTGCCGTCTGCCGGGGTCTCGGCTTCCGCAGCCTTTTCCACGGCATCACGCACGCTGACGACATGGTCGTACCACTTGCCCTTGGTGCCCAGAATGGCAAGGTCAAAGTCCGTATCCACAGCAGTGACCGGAATGTCAAAGCCGTACACCTCCTCCGTGGTGCCGTCGGAGTAGGTGACGGTATCTGTGGTGGGCTGCAGCCAGTCGGCCTCGTGGTCGGCGGCATCGGAAGCCTTGCCCAGATACAGGTTGACGATATGGGTGGAAGCAAGGCTGACATGGAAGGTCATCTGGCCGTTCTCCACGGTCAGGGTGCCCTTGCCGTCGCAGGCTTCGTTGGCGTGGAACATGCTGCTGTCGGTGTCAAACTCGGCGGTATACACACCATCCGGCAAAGCGGCGGTCTCAGCGGCAGAAGAAGCCACGGAAGAAGCAGCCTCCGAGCTGGCAGCGCTGGAAGCTGCAGAAGATGCCGTGGAAGAAGCGCCGCAGCCCACCAGCAGACTCAGTGCCAGAGAAGCAGCGACAACACAGGAAAAAACGCGTTTCATAGGAAATACCTCTACATTATAAAAAATCAGCTTTTATTATACCATTGTTCGGATAAAAAATGAACCCTCTCCACCGGATGCCGCAAAGCGGCCGCGAGACGGAGAGGGTTCGTTTGATCAACCGTTCAGAGAATCGATCGCCGCCTTGGTGTGGGCGACATACAGCTTCTGGACATCCTCGATCCCGCCCAGACCAGCGATCTGGCAGTCGATGCTGTCGAAAGCACCGGAAGCCTTGAACTGGCTCAGCCAGGAGTCGGCATCCTCACCGGCCATATCGTTGTTGGCGTGATCGCCGGCAACCACCATCAGCGGGCGCAGGATGACCTTGGTGTAGCCCGCAGCCTTAACAGCCTCGATGACGTTCTCGCAGGCAGTCTCTTCCGGCTTGCCCTCAACGGTGCCAATGAACACATTGTCGTAGCCCAGAGTCTGCATAGTGGTCTGCATCTGGCTGTAGCTCACCTTTGCGGTGTGAGAGGTGCCGTGGCCCATAAAGACAAAGGCGACCTTGTCCGCAGCAGCGGCATCCAGACTGTCGTAGCCGGCTTCCTTCACGGCAGCAGCGGTGACAGCCTTGGCAACGTCTTCCTTATCCTGATTGATGATGGTGGCATCGGAACCGACCTCGCCCAGCAGGGGCTCAGCCACAGCGACAGATTCAAACTTGTCGCGGTAGGTGTCGATCATTTCCATCATCTCGTCGTACTCAGCACCGTGCATCAGGTGGGTGGGCTGAACGACCAGATTCTTCACGCCGTTTTCCACAGCGCGATCCATGGCCTGCTGCATGTTGTCGATCTTTTCGCCGTCACGGGCCTGCACATGGTTGATGATGATCTGTGCGGTGAATGCGCGGCGCACAGACCAATCCGGGTATGCGGCCTGCAGAGCATCCTCGATGCCCTTGATGTCCTTCACGCGGCTGTCGTTGAAGGAGGTGCCGAAGGAGACCACCAGCAGCTCGTTGTCGCCAATGTCGTCCTGATTGCGGGCATCGTCCTTGGAGGCATCGCCGGTGTCACGGCCAAAGTAGTCGGGGTCGGCGTTCTCACCTTCCACCAGTTCCTTCTGGGTGTCGGTCAGGGCATCCCATGCAGCCTTGGCGGCTTCGCACTGGGCGTCGGTGTCATCATTGCGCTCCTGCACATAGATGGCATCGATCAGGTCTGCCACATTCTTTGCTGCCATTTCGTCAGCCTCCTCGCTGCTCGCTTCGCTGGAAGCGGCAGACGCAGCGGTGCTGGATGCAGTGCTGGAAGCAGCACCGCCGCAGCCGGTGAGCACGCCGGCGCACATGTTTTTTCTCCACTACGTGAGTGAAATCTTTCATTGAATCTCACTTTGGTATTGAGAAGATATTTATAGTTAGATTTAATCTTAATTCTATCAAAAGTTATTATTCTTTCTTTCTCATGATGATGATTCATTTTAAATTCAAAATTTACTTTTTTATTTTTGGAAATGTACTCTACAGACTACAGTTTCCCCTTTTGATAATTAGGAAGAGAGATGATTATTTATCTTCTACTTCCTTTTCATCTTTAGGCTTATGTGGTATTGTTTCCCAGTATAATTTCATAGCCTTTGCGATTGCCTGTTTGTGAGCCTCGCTTTTATTGTGGTATTTTAGACTTTGACTAATCTTTAATTTAGTTTCATTGCTTAGCTCTCGATACTGACGTTTACTTTTCATACTTATCTTCTTTTAGAATAAATAGTAGATGTAGTAAGAAAGTAAAGTATAGTAGCCTCTTTTTGTTCTTTTTTTTGCGTAAAGAGACAAAAAGAACGGTTAGGCTATATGATATGCCTATATAGCCTATTGTTTGAGTGTGAAGTTACACAGCTAACCTATTATATATAAAGGGATAAAACAGTCTTTTTTATCTAACGTTTATATTACGAAAGGTGTCCTTTTGTTGGGATATAAAGAATATTTATATTGTATTCTTTGTCTGTTGCAAAAAGGGTTTATTAGGGTTTGGAATATAATCCTTTAATTCCCAAATAAGGTCCAAATCATGTAGGAATTGGTTCGAGAACAGAACGGTCAAGGGTACTGAGGCGGAGAAAGTTGAAAAACTCTCTCCGCTTTTCTTTTCTACTCCTCGTAACTCATTGGTTTTGCGGATCAACGTCCAATACCGGATCAACGTAAGAATCTGAGGGATTTTCATTTTATGCATATAATTTAGCGAGTCTATACAAGAAAAATGCTTTATCTCTTACTCCTCTGAACTGTGCCCTGAACGCTTTGATTTTAGCATTAAATGATTCTGCTGCTGCATTGGTAGCCCTTCTTTCAAAGAAGTTTATTATATTCAGATAGTGCGTTTGTATCGAGCGCGCTACCCTTCCAAAGGTGAGAAACCCCGCTTTGTCTACTTCATCATACCACCTTGCAAGCCTTGTCAAAGCTATATCTTTAAACTTACACTGATGATAGATTGATCCTAACCGCATGGCCATATAATATCCTTTCTTTATATCGGGATATTCTTTAAATAGAATCTCGGCCCGTATCCTTTGAGACTGAGTCCATAGAGATTCTTTTTTGTAAAGCAGATAAATACTCCTTGCCAGCAACTGTTTTCTTGTATCTCCATTGGCGAAAACGGGCGCATGATACATCTTTCCGCAGGCCTTGGCGTAAGCTATCTGTATGGACTCTTCGTCCAAAGCCTCCCAGCGAGCTTTCACCCGCATCTCCTGAACCGCTTCATACGCTAATTTCTGTACATGGAAACGATCCGTAACCCGTTTGGCAGCAGGGAAGCAAGTCCGGGCAATCTGTTCCATATTGGGAGCCATATCCAATGTTATCTCACGCACCTGGTAGCGGCGACGACGCGAAAGTTTAAGCAGGACAGAGGTAACCGTGCAAACATCCGTACCTTTAATGATACCAATAATACTGCCTTTACCACCGTGAGTCTCTTTATTAATCAACACTGTATAGAGTTCTCCACGGGAAAGAGCCACTTCGTCAATACAGACGTAGGCACCAATGTTCTTCTCAAACAGGAGCCAGTTCTCTGCGTGAGCAAGCTGATCCCAGTGTAGGTAATTACTTAAATGGTTGCGGTATTGACGTTCCAACAAATCCCCGTCAACGCCATATAAAGTACCCAATAACTTGCAACTGATCGGATAATTATCAATATAGTTCTTTTAAAAAAGACGCAAAGTCTTGCGTCAAACGAGTACCCTCAGCCACCATACGCCAATTGCGGGAAATATACTCATTGCTGCTTTTCAAAATCCAACGGCGACGACGGAGGTTCAAAAAGACTTTCTTGCCACGAAGAGGAAAGTCTTGAACAACAACAGGCTCATAAAACCCTTTACTCTCTGTTTCTTGACCAGCATACTTCTCGGGGAGCTGATTCTTCTCCTCAAGGTAAATGATAACTTCATTCATGCTTTCCTTCACATCAACAAGATCAAAGTAATCCAAAGTTCCTTCAGGAAGAAGAAGGTGATAACCATTTAACTTCATAAGCTATTAATTTGGAGACAAAGATAACAATTTATATATTTAACCCTCAGGGTTATTCATTGATCCGAAAAATCACCCTTCACATTACTCTATCCATCGTGATAGAATTAAAGTGAAGGGTGATTCATTTATATACTGCAACAAGAATCGGTTTTCCTTGTATTAGCATTTAATATTTAACTCGTTCAAGACCTTACGTATCGCTTCAAACGTAGTAATTCGAGTAGGAACCAATGGCAAACGAAGCTTATTTTCAATCATTCCCATTGCGTTCAACATAGATTTTACTCCTGCAGGATTCCCGTCTACAAATAACAGGTTAAATAATTCCGTAAATTTGTGATGAATAGTCAGTGCATTAGCAAAGTCTCCTTGTAGTGCCAAACGCGTCATACGACTGAATTCGCGAGGAAAAGCGTTGCCAATTACTGAAATTACGCCAACAGCTCCTAATGTAATCAAGGGAAACGTGATACCATCGTCTCCGGAGATAACATTAAAATTTTCCGGTTTATTTTTTATGATATCATCCATTTGTGTAATATTACCGGATGCTTCCTTAATGGCAATAACATTATTGAAGTCACGTGCAATGCGCAAAGTAGTCTCGGCGGTCATATTTACTCCTGTACGTCCCGGAACATTATACAATACAATAGGAAGTTCCGTTGCTTCCGCAATCGCTTTATAATGTTGATAAATACCTTCTTGG
>OHAI01000890.1_pt1 | contig 23731 bp, 20 predicted proteins | sample 1577091 | NCBI WGS metagenome assembly OHAI01 (sample SAMEA3541548, study PRJEB24748) | human gut metagenome | biome: human gut; feature: human-associated habitat; material: faeces | place: China | collected 2012
TTTTCAGTAATTCTCCAATGACGGAAATCAGCAGGATGATGCTGAACTGCTGCACATGCTTCATGCTGCATCCCTCCTGATTCATGTAAAGCGCATATTCACATTTTGCTTTACTGCATACTCATGAACGCAGCTGCGTTCACATTCTGCGCTCAAACGAATTTTGCAAAAGTGGTAAGACCACTTTTGTTTTAAACGTTTTTTAATTATACGCTACAAATCCAAAATTACAAGGATTGTATCCAATAAAATACAAAAAATCCTTTTATGCATCAGCGTATTCCAGTAATCTACAGAAACGGATCTGCATAAAAGGATCTATAAACAGGGTTATGATCATTTCCTGGAATTTTCCGCCAAAATGATTTTTTCCACATGATATTTTCCATCCTCCACAGTCATCACCGCCATGGTAACCTCCCCGCCGAAACGACTTCTTCCACAGCTTCCCGGATTCAGCCACAGTCTGCCATCGATCATCTTCTCAAAATATTTGTGAGTATGCCCGAAGATGACCACCTGTATGTCCCCCAGCTCCCACGCAACGTCTTTTTTGTTATGGACCATAAAAAATTTCACGCCGCCAATGGTAAAGCTTAGACTGGTGCGGAGATTTTCCGCCCAGTCTTTATCATTATTTCCACGGACCACATAGAGATTCCCCATGGAACGCAGTACATCCAGGATCTCGTCTTTATTGACATCTCCGGCATGAAGAATGTATTTGCAGTCTTTTAAGATTTCCAGTACCTCAGGCCGCAGAAGACCGTGAGTGTCTGATATGATGCCGATTTTTTCTTTCATAATCTCTATCCTGCTCCAATCCTTTATCATTATCGCCTTTTACCTTTTGCAGCTCACGCTATGACCGGCAATACTCTTCACAATACATAAATATTTAACAGCTGCTTCTTTTCACACCATGTCAGAAATTTTCTTAATTGGATCAAGCCGATATTCGCAACCCCGCAGAGGACTTACCTGATTCGCTTAAAACAATTCTATTTTTCCATATTCTCCGTCAGATCCCGGTTTCCGCACCACTTCTCCTGCACGGAGCCGCCGGATGCCTTCCGCCAGAACTTCTCCGCCGGCTTTTCGGATATCTTCCGGCGGAACCTCTCTCAATATGGTAAATTCCGCACCCAGTCTTTCAAGCAGCGCCTCGTACTGTCCCTGAACTTTTTTGCTTGCCGTGGAAAATCCCACACATGCGGAGATCACCTCCAGCAGCGGCATCAGGCTTTCATATGGGCGGCCGCTTTCCGGCATGGCCGCTGAACTCTCATCACGGTCAGATAACTGCAGGATCCGGTGATCCACACCCATGGTCAGCTTCTTTCCGCAGACCGGGCAGATACCGTTATACATTTCTGCTTCTTTCGGGCTCAAGCACACGCCGCACTTCCGGTGCCCGTCAAAATGATACTTTCCTTCTTCCGGAAAAAATTCAATCGTCCCTTCAAGACCTTTTCCGTTCTGCACTGCATCCCACAATCCCTGATAGGAAAGCTCTATATCCAGAAGGTCCGCTTCCCTTCCCAGCTTCGACGGTGAATGTGCATCCGAATGGGACACCAGCTGATAGCCATCCAGCGCCGAGATCTGCCAGTTCATCGCCGGATCTGAAGAAAGTCCTGTCTCCAGGGCATGGATGTAAGGTGTCAGTTCTTCAAAGCATTCTTCTATGGTGTCAAATCCGGACTTCGCTCCAAACAGGGAAAAATGTGGGGTCCAGATATGCGCGGGGATATAGATACCCTCCTCACTGACCTCCAGCATTATTTCCAGAAGATCATGACAGGGCAGCCCCAAAATAGGACGTCCGTCTGAATGGATATTTCCGATCTTTTCCAGCCTTGCGGCAAAAGCATCTGCCTCATTGAATCCCGGAAGCAGGATCAGGCTGTGCACCTTCCTGGTTTTTCCGCCTTTTTTATAGATGGAACTGATCTCACCGGACAGTACGAACCTGGGTGCTTTTCCAGGATAGCGTGACGCCTCCGGCAAAACATATTCATCTTTCAGCCGGAATAGTCCCTGTTCTGCAGGGATCAGCTTCGCCTTCAACTCCTGCCGCCAGATGGGATGTGTCATATCTCCTGTTCCAAGGAGTGTGATCCCTTTTTTCCGCGCCCAGAGATCCAGCATCTCCGGCGTGCCATCTTTGCTGGTTGCCATGGAATATCTGGAATGTATGTGCAGGTCTGCGATCTGTTTCAAAACTTTTCCTCCTGTATCATCTTTTCCTCTGTCCACATGTACATCCTGTCTTTTTAACAAAAACGCAGACAAAGAAATTACCGTCTTCTTTGTCTGCCTGAATGACCGGATCGTATATAACTCACCAGAAATCCATCTGTAACATGATCAGATATCTTTATAATACGATGGTGATATCACATCATACTCCCTGCAGGAGCATCCGTTCTCATAGCTGTCACAGCAGTCACAGTTGGAACAATACATATGCGTGTCATTAATATAAAATAAACCGCCATACTGCATGGAAGTGCGCTGATTCTTGGATTTTTTCTTGCTGTTGTCGTAGTAGGCTCCGTTGGGGATCATCATATTCTCCGGGGAGAAGCTACTGAAATCAAAGAAATGGGATTCCGTACCATGATGTGGTACCTTGATACACCAGTAATGCTCATGAAGCGGAATCCTCCCATCATAGTTTTCTGCGATCATCCTCATGTACTGTGGCTGTACATCTCCGGTAAACAGAAGATTCAGCTCTCCGTCGCCAGTATTCTGAAATGCCAGACTGATCTTGTGGCGGAACTGACGCAGAAAATGCCCCTGTTTTTCCGCACTTTCCAGAAGTGCCTGAAATTCTTCGGTTGCCTGTAATTCACGGAATTTCTTTTCCAGCTTTTCCGGTTTAAGGCGACGTGCTCTCTCTTTTTCGGCTTCTTCCGGAACCTCTGCTGTATCCTCAGCTGCTGCGCCTGTATCTTCCATTATAAGCTCCAGCTTCTCCTGCGTATATCCTTCGTTTTCCCCACCAGGCTCTGTCTGTCCTGTCAAAGAGCGCTCGGATTCCTCTGTATCCTCTTCCACCAAAGATGCCTCAGACAGTGGAGCAGATTTCTGCTCTGCTTCCGGCATCTCCTCTGTCATGGACAGGAACAGCTGACGTACCTCCTCCGCAATGTTCACAAGCTCGGTCATTGCATTTTCATGATTCTCGATCAGGGAATTAAATACGTCCTCCGTTTCCCGGCTGACTTCCCTGAGATCCGGCCAGAGCGCTGTATATTTTCCTTCAAACTCTGAGCCTCTGGATAAAAGGTCGATCTTTACCCTTTTGGCGCAAAGAGCTTCTGCAAGGGCAAAAAGGCTGACACGTCTTCCGGGAAGGCTGGCCTTTTTTGTCACATCCGCAAGGAGCAGAAGCGCCAGTGTGTATTTCATTTCCGGACCGGAAAACACATCAGGAAGATAGATTTTTTCAAATTCGTAGGCATCTCTCCGATAACGCATCATATAAAGAAGTCCGGAAACATGATCCGGATGAAAATGTGTCAGAAGAAGATTTTTTTTGCGGATGGTGGTAAGGTCTGAGATGATCACGTCAAAAACTTCTCTGCGCGGCCGTCCTTCGATCTTGCTGTTGGCTGCCCCGAAATCCACAAGCAGGCTGCTTTTTCTGTCACGAATGCAGAAACAGTCCCCGAATCCTACATTGTACATTCGTATTCTCATTTGTTTTTCCTCTCTCAGAACCAGATCTGCATATCATACCAGGTTGCTCCGCCGTGGCAGGAATCTGCAACGCCCAGTTTCTTCAGTCCGTGGCTCTCATAGAATGGAATCATATGCTCCTTACAGGTAAGGATCAGGGCTTTTTTTCCACGCTCTTTCGCAAGGTTCTTGAAGTATTCCACAAGTTCTCCGGCGATTCCCTGATGACGATATTCCGGGATCACATTCAGTCCGAATACCGTCTGGATCTCCCCGTCCTTTCTGTGAAGCGTGATATCATGATAAAATTCATCCGGGAGTACTGGTTTATCTGTGGTTCCTCCGTTGATAAATCCTACGATCTGATCGTTCTTTACCGCTACTACAAAGTTCTCCGGGAATGCTCCCATACGGTTCACAACGTCCTCATGGCTTGCTGCTTCCGCAGGTGGGAAACAGATTGCCTCGATTTCTGCCAGACGGTCTGCCTCCTTTGGATCTGCCAGTCTGATCTGTAAATTTTCTGCCATTTTTTGTGGTCTCCTCTATATTATTTATTCCGTTTTCATTCGGTTTTGGTTCTTTTTTAATTATATCGGGTGAGGGAAAATGCGTCAACGTGTAACATACAAAAAAGCCCTCAGTATTCGCACTACTGAGGACTTCGTTCTTTTGTTTTTATCTGTCATTATCACAGCACCGACCGGATCAGCTGCTCCGTATACTCTGTCTTCGGATGCTCAATGATCTCTTCCGGTGTCCCTTCCTCTTCCACATGTCCGTCATGCATCACGATCACCCGGTCGCAGAACAGCTGGACAAGGGCCAGGTCATGGCAGATAAAAAGAAAGGATAGCTGGTTTTCTTTTTTTAACTTCTGAAGCAGCTCCATGATCTGTTTCTGCACAGTCACATCCAGGGCGCTGGTTGCTTCATCACAGATCAGCACTCTGGGTTCCACAGCCAGGGCTCTGGCAATAGCCGCTCTCTGGCACTCCCCTCCGCTGACCTGATGGGGATACCGATCTGCATATTCCGGAGTCAGTCCGCAGGTAAGAAGAAGTTTTTCCACACGGTTCCTGGTTTCCTTCTTACTTATCCCCATATTCCGGAGACTTTCCCCGATTCCGTCCCCAAGAGTGCATCTGGGGTCAAAGGATTCTGCCGGTGTCTGAAAAATCATCTGCATTTCCCGGTAGATTTCCCGGAGATTTTTTCCCCTTGCATGTGTGATATCCTTTTCCATGAGAAAAATTTCTCCGGCGGTGGGTTCTGTCAGATGTGTGATCATCTTCGCCACAGTGCTTTTTCCTGAGCCGGATTCACCTACGATTCCTAATACTTCCCCCGTTTTCAGAGAAAAGCTTACGTCTTCTACAGCCGTGAAGGATTTTTTACCGGTGGTGAAGCTTTTTTTCAAATGATGTACTTCCAGAATGTTTTTATTTTCTGTCATCATCTGCCTCCATTTCCGGTACCTGTACGTTTCAAACGAGGTACCGAACTCATAAGCTCTTTTGTATAGGGATCCTCCGGATCTGTCAGAACCTGAGCTGTTTTTCCGTATTCCCTCACCTTTCCGTTTTTCAGTACCAGAACCTTATCTGCCATTTTTTCCACCACACCGATGTTGTGTGTGACAACGATCATGGCTGTTCCGTATTCCTCACGCATCAGCAGCATTTCCTCAACTACCTGTTTCTGTATGGTTACATCCAGGGCACTGGTAGGCTCATCTGCCAGAAGAAGCGACGGATTCTGCAGCATGGAAATACAGATTCCCACACGCTGATTCATGCCGCCGGACAATTCAAAGGGATAGCTTTGCAAAACACGTTCCCCATCCTTGAGGCCAATCTTAGCCATCATCCGGACGGCACGCTCCGCACATTCCTTACGGCTGATCCTTTCATGCTCCCGCATACTCTCATAGATCTGATCGCCTACGGTGCGGATGGGACAAAGGGCTGCTCCTGAATCCTGAAAGACCATGGCGATCTCAGGACCCAGAAGTCTGCGTAATTCTTTTTCCGGCATATCCACCACATTTTTTCCTTTGTACCAGATATCCCCTTCTGTCACCATGCCTTCATTTCCCAGAAGTCCCATGATTGCCTTGATGATGGTACTTTTTCCGCTTCCGGATTCACCTACCACACCCAGGATCTCCCCTTTATTTAGTTCCAGATCCACATCACGTACAACCGGCTCTCCGTTGTAGCAGATCGTCACATGCTCAAGCTTCAACAATGACTCCATCTTATTTCACTTCCAGATCTGCCGTGATCTCGTAATAATCACATGGATGAGCAGTCAGCCCTGATACATTTGACTTTGACACAAGTCCCATATTCAGATGAGAAACAAAGAAATACGCATCATCATCCAGAATGGTCTGCTGTGCTTCCACAGCAAGCTTACCTCTCTCATCTGTATCAAAGGTCTCATGCAGCTTCGCTACGATATCATCAACATCCGAATTGCTGTATTTGCCATAATTTTTGGCAGCGTCAGATACAACTGTACTTGTGAAGAAATATTCCGGATCACCGGTAGGTGCAGTTGTAAGTGAGCTTACATATACATCAAATTCTCCGTTCTTCGCATACGTCGCATGATCTGCTGTATTGTTAACATTGACCTCAATTCCGATGTCCTTTAAAGTGGACTGTGCATATTCTGCAAGCTTAGGCTGTTCCAGACGGGTTGGATAGGTCAGCCATGTGATGGACAGCTTCTTTCCGTCCTTATCTGCATAGCCATCTCCATCCGTATCTGTCCATCCGGATTCTTCCAGAAGCTTTTTCGCCTCTTCCGGATCATAGGACGGTGCCTTTACTGCATCGTTTCCATAGGAAAAGCTGCTTGGGAAGGCTCCCACTGCCGGAACACCTCGTCCCTCCATGATCACACTGCAGAAGCCGTCCTTATCGATTCCCATCTCAATGGCTTTTCTCACATTCTGATCCTGCATCAGTTCAGACTTCATATTAAACTGTCCGAAGAAACATCGGCTTGTTGCTACAGAGCTGATCTGATAGTCCGGATTTCCGTCAAAAAGTGCATAGTTATCATACTGAAGTCCATAGGTTCCCTGTATATCGCCTGTCTGCAATGCCGCTGTCAGAGCACTTCCGTCTGAGAAGGATTTTACGATAACGTTGTCTACCTTTACATCTCCGCCCCAGTAATCCTCATTTTTTACCAGCTTAATCTCTGTTGGAGATACCTCTGTTGCAACATAAGGGCCTGTTCCTGCCACATTTGCAGAGCCGCCCTCTCCCTGTACGCCATAATCCATATCAATGATAGCACCATATGGATCACCGAGATAATTGATCAGTGCCGGACATGGTTCGGAAGTATGGATCGTTACTGTCATTCCATCTGCTTCGATCTTATCGATCTTCATATCGTAAGGTGCACGGTCATGGTTTGCGATCAGATCCTCCAGGCATTCCTTTACCGCTTCTCCGTCCATGGTTCTTCCGCTGGAAAATTTCACACCATCACGAAGGGTGATCTTTACTGTATTATCATCTGTAAATTCATAGTCTGTAGCAAGCCATGGCTCTACCTCCATGTTGTCATTGTACTTAAACAGTGTTTCTCCTACGCCATAACGAAGACAGCTCCATCCGGAATAATTGTCGTGAGGGTTTAATCCTGCATCTCCCATTTCTTCACTATATCCGGTAGTTCCGTAAACAAAGGTAGTTCCTTCACTCTTTTCTTTGCTTTTTGCCGCTGCCGGAACTCCTGTCATGCTCATGACCATTGCCGCTGCAAGCACTGCTGCCAGAATCTTTTTCTTCATAATCTCCGCTCTCACTTTCTCTATTATGTTTATTTATAAGTGCCTGTTATCCTTTTCTCCTGTTTCGTTCCTTCGGATCCATATAATCCCGGATCGTATCTCCCAAAAGATTAAAGATCATTACTGTAATAAAAATCGCCATTCCCGGCGCAAGTACCATCCACGGTGAAATCTGCAGCATACTTCTTCCATCGTTGATCATACTTCCCCATTCTGCCATTGGAGGCTTTACCCCAAGCCCGAGAAAGGAAAGTCCTGCCAGCTCCATCATCATGGTTCCGATATCAAGAACTGAGGTAACAAGGATGGGGCCTGCGATATTGGGAAGGATATGTTTGAACAGAAGCTTTCCTGTACTGCTTCCGGAAAGCTTCGCAGCCATAAGATATGCAGAGTCCTTCTGAGTCAGAGTAAGCCCTCTGGCAAGTCTCGCAAACTTCGGCCAGCTGATCACTGCCAGGGCAATGATCGCATTCTGGATACCGCCTCCCAGAACACCTGCTACTGCCAGGGCAAATACCAGTCCCGGAAAAGCCAGGAACAGATCGGAGATACGCATCAGAACGGTATCGGCTTTGCCGCCCTTCCAACCACAGAAAATACCAATAGCCGTTCCCGCCACAGTGATCACCGCAACCAAGAACAGCGTTGCATAAATACTGGTCGTACTTCCTATGATCACACGGGAAAGCATATCTCTTCCATAACGGTCTGTCCCGAGCAGATGCTCCGGTCCCGGCGGTTTCTGGGCAAGTGCCAGATCCTGGGCATAAGGATCATAAGGGCAGAGATATTTTGCAAATGCCGCTACAAACAGAAGCAATGCTGTAAGCACAAGAAAAAAGACAAGCTTTGCTTTTGTATGATTTTTCCGGATCTTCTGCTTCCGGACTGTGATATTATTTTTTCCACTCATGCTCTGTCACCTCCAAGTCGTACTCTCGGATCCAGATAGTGGTAAATAATATCTGTCACCAGATTTACCAGAACATAAATAACCGCCATCCAGGCCACATAAGCCTGGATGATCGGATAGTCACGCATGGTGATCGCATCTACCGCCAGTTTTCCGACACCATCCCACATAAAGATATTTTCCACAATGGCAGTTCCTCCCAGAAGATTGCCGATGGACAGAGCCAGCAGTGTGATGATCGTCAGCATGGAAGCCTTCATTACACTCTTCCAGATGATCACACGACTGCGGATCCCTCTTGCCCGGGCTCCGGTCACATAATCCTTATTCAGTTCTTCCAGAACCGTGGCACGCACCTGTCTGGTATATTTTGCAGCCATGGAGATCGCCAGTGTCAGTGTCGGCAGAATAATACTCTGTCCGAGATCTGTATTTGTGACTACCGGTAAAACGCCCAGCCTGATGGACAGAAAATACATCAGGACCATGGCAGCAAAAAAATTCGGCATGGAATTGCCGATAAAGCTTAAAAATCTTATCAGATAATCTACCCATTTGTTGTGCTTTACTGCTGACAGGATTCCCAACGGGATCGCAAGAACAATTGTAAGAAGGATTGATGACAGAGTCAGCATCATCGTTGCCGGAAGCTTTGAAATAAAGGTTTCATAGACATCTCTGTGAGACACATAGCTCTCTCCCATATCTCCGGTTACCATTCCCGCAAACCAGGCAGCATATTGTACAAGGAATGGTTTATCAAGGCCATATTCTGCCTTTGCCTTGTCAATGACTTCCTGGGATACTGCAGAGCCTGCATTTTCATACATATAAGTTACTGCATCTCCGCCGGCAAGCCGCATCATGGCAAAAGAAAGAAATGTGATCCCGATCAGGACCGGGATCAGCTGCAGCAACCGTTTTATTATATATTTTCCCATATTTTCCTCTCCGCACTTTGTTTTTCAGTATTTCGAATAACAAAAGTTTAACAACACAGCTGTTCTGCCACAACCCCGGCGGGGGGATTTTACATATTCCATTTTGTCATGCATATGTATTCCATCATGTTCTTATATTCTCACACAGTGACATGCGGATAATTCTTTCCAGCCCTCTCCAAGAGACTGTGGCTCTTCATACTCGATCAGCCTCCGTTTTCTCTCTTCCAGCGGATCCGGGATATGAATCGCAGAAAGCAGGGACTGTGTATAAGGATGCTGCGGATTTTCAAAAAGCTCTTTTGTAGGTGCCATTTCTACCAGCTTTCCGCTTTTCATCACACCGGTTGTATCACTTAAAAAACGTACCATGGACAGATCATGGGCAATAAAAAGAAACGAAAATCTTTTTTCCTGCTGAAGCTTTTTAAAAAGCATGACGATCTGTGCCTGGATAGAAATATCCAACGATGCGATCGGTTCATCTGCAATGATAAGACATGGTTCCATGAGAAGGCTTCTTCCTATGGCAACTCTCTGTCTCTGTCCGCCGGAAAGCTCTCCCGGCTTTTTCGAAAGAATGCTTTCATCCAGTCCTGTCTCCTTCAGGATTTCCCGAAGCCTGTTCTCCAACATTTCTCTGTCACGGATCCTGCGGCTAATCTTTACAGGCTCCAGCATGATCTGCCGTATGCTCATTCGGGGATTCAGTGCAGCGCCTGAATCCTGAAAGATCATCTGGATCTCCGTCTGCATTTTCTTCCGCATTCCGAAAGGATCCTTTTTATCCGGCACTCTTTCTCCCTGATAAAAGATCTCCCCGTCTGTGGGCCGGTAGATTCCTGCAAGCGTTCTGGCTGTCGTGGATTTCCCGCAGCCGGTCTCTCCCACCAGTGCCATGATCTCACCTTCCCGGATACTGAAGGAAACATCATCCACTGCATGGATCGTATAATCGGAACGGATACGGAAATGCTGCTTCAGATTTCTGGCTTCGATCAGTACAGGCGCCTGTTTCTGTTCTGTTTTCTGTAAAAATGACGCTTCCTTTTTATCCGGTTTCTGTTTATGGCAGCTGTTTTCCTGTAATCTGTCCTTCAAAATGGAAGGCTTTTCTATTTTCGGAGCTCTTTCATCCAGAAGCCATGTGGCTGCATAATGCGTATCACTGACCTTAAACATCGGAGGAGTCTGTTCATAATCGATTGCCAGCGCCTGGGGATTTCGAACGGCAAACGCATCTCCCGGCGGAGGATTCAAAAGAGAGGGCGGCATTCCGGGGATCGGATTCAGCTCCCCTTTTTCACCTGCAAATACAGGCAGAGAAGACAGAAGTCCCCAGGTATAAGGATGCCGGGGATCATAATAAACCTCTTCTGCTGTCCCGATCTCAATGATCTTTCCTGCATACATAACTGCAACTCTGTCTGCGATCCTTGCAACAGCTCCCAGATCATGAGATATGAACACAATACTGATCCCTGTTTTTTCTCTCAGCTCAAGAAGCAAATCCAGAATCTTTGCTTCCACGGTTGCATCCAGTGCTGTAGTCGCCTCATCGGCAAATAATATTTCCGGATCACAGGCCAGTGCAATAGCCAGCACACAACGCTGACGCATTCCTCCGGAAAAAAAATGAGGCTGCAGTCCATAGCGCTGTTCTGCATCCGGAATCCCTACCAGCTTCAGCATTTCCACAGCTCTTTTTTTCGCCTCATCCCTGGATACTTTCTGATTTTTGATAATAGCCTCTGTGATCTGTTTGCCAACCGGGATCGTCGGATTCAGCGTCAGCATAGGGTCCTGGAACACCATACTTACCTTACTTCCGCACAGCTTTTCCATTTTTTTTCTTTTATAGGCTGTGATATTCTCTCCGCAGAGACTGATCTCTCCGCTTTTTACATGTGCATTCGGTGGCAGAAGCTTCATCACGCTACGGCACATAACGGTTTTTCCACATCCGGACTCACCTACGATACAAAGTATCTCTCCTTTTTTTACCGTGAGATCAACATTCCGGACGGCCTGTACCTCGCCGTCCGGTGTGTCAAAGCTTACCGAATAGTTTTTTAATTCCAAAACGGTTTCCTGCATGATCTTTTCCTTATTTTGTAATGGTCCAGTTTTCAATATTCCACATAACACCTACGGAATGATGTCCCAGAACACGTGTGGTATCCAGTCCGTCAAGTCCGGAAACGCCTACATAATCTCCCTGAAGATAAGCAACCAGAAGGATTCCAGGTGCCTCGGCGTATGCCTTTTCGAATTCACTATATGCTTCTTTTCTGGCTTCCTCAGTCTCACCGTGACGGCCTTCCTCAAGATATTTATCCACATCTGCATTGGAATAATGCATGTTGTTTCCACTTGCATCGGTTACAAAGTTTACATATGCCATATCCGGGTCAAACTGTGTTGCATAGCCGGCAAGAAATCCATTGTATCCTGCATCCCAGTCAAATTTGGTAACAAGCTTTACTTCCATTTCCACACCAGCCTGCTTCAGCATATCAGACATGACATTGGCAATATCCACACGCTCTTCTTCGTAATCACGTACCTGGATGGTAAAGTGGAATTTCTGTCCGTTTCTCTCATAGATCCCATCATCACCTTTTTTCCATCCCAGCTCTTCCATCTTCTTTGCAAAGGTATCCAGATCATAGGAGTAGATATTGGCTTCCTTATCTGTTCCGAGAGGGTTTCTCTGGATCGGGCTGTATGCCGGCTCTCCCTGTCCTGCAAGAACACCTGCAATAATGGAATCCTTATCCAGCGCATAATTCAGAACGCCGATAGAATCTCCGTTTTCCTTCCAGAAATCTGTGCTCATATCCATGGCTGCTCCACGGTAATCTGCTGTGGTGAACTCCCAGTAATTATATCCGTCCTTATCCTTGAACTGAGAAGCATAGTTGGAATTCAGCCATGCAAGATCCGCCTCACCGGACTGGAGCATGGTTGCCTTGGTAGTCTCATCCGATACTGTACGATATACAACGGTTTCAATATTCGGAACCTTTCCGTAATAATCTTCATTTCGTTTCAGTGTGATCATTCCACCGGTAGCATCCCAGTCTTCAAATTTATAACGGCCTGTTCCCACCGGATTCTGGTTAAAGGATGTGGTATTCACGTCCTCTCCTTCCAGAAGATGCTCAGGAAGGATTCCCATGGTAAAGTAATCCAGCATGGCAGCATCATACTGATCCAGTGTAAAGATCACCGTCTGATCATCCGGTGCCTCAATGCTTGTAATGTCCTGATAGTTGCTGGTGATACTGGCTCCCAGGGTTTCATCCTCTGTAAGCTCCTTATAGGTGTATACAACATCCTCTGCATTGAAATCTTCTCCATCATGCCACTTAACACCATCTCGAAGCTTAAAAGTATAGGTATTGGTATCCCTGTCAAAGGTATAGCTCTCTGCAAGATCCTCTACCGGCTTTCCATTGGCATCATATTTCATCAGTCCTGAAAAAATAAGATCCGGAAGTTCATCATGGTTATTCAGAAGGGGATTGATCGTACTTTCTGACTCACCCGCATATACCAGGGTTTTGTTTTCTTCTGCTGCAGCTACGGTTACCGCACTGCCTGCCGATGCTCCTGTGCATGCTGCGGTCACTGCTGCCAGTGTTATCGCCGCATATTTTCTTCCATAGTTGTTTCCTGTTCTCTTTTTCATTCTGTTTTCCTCATCTTTCCTTATTTTCAAACCGGTTATCCACACTTCGGAATGTTTTATCACGGTTTGCGTCCAAATATTTTTTTTCTGACTGCATCAGAGATTGCTGTAATGGTTATTTACCTCACTTCTCACAAAGCTTCCCATACTGGTAATGCACATTAAAGTAATGACCAGAAAAACTCCTGGGATCACGATCACCCACCAGGTATTCATAATCAGTGCTTTATTTGCCAGTGAGAGCATACTTCCCCAGGAGACTACATCAGCCGGAAGCCCGAGGCCAAGAAAGCTTAATGTAGATTCCATGGTAATACAGCTGCTTATCGAAGAGATCACCACAAACATGATCGCCGAAACAAAATTCGGGATCAGATGGTGATACATCACATATCCAAAACTTCCTCCGCAAAGTCTTGCATACATCACATAATCACTGTTCCTTATCTGCCGCACTTCACTTCTTACAATACGTGCCAGTGCAAACCACCCGGTAATACCGATGATCACAGATATGCTGATCACATCATTGGCCTGAAGGACCGCAGACAGGATCAGGATCAGCAGAAGGGTCGGAATACTTCCGCACATTTCCGTAAACCGCATCAGAACCGAATCCACCTTTGGACCTGCTGTTCCGCTGATGCATCCGTAGGTAACACCGATCACAGTAATGATCGCAGCTCCCAGAAGCCCGATCACCAGAGAAACCCTTCCGCCATACCAAATCAGTGAATAAATATCTCTTCCAAGCGAATCCGTTCCAAAGATAAATTCCTTTCCCGGCGGTGTATTCAGATTCTGGAGATAAAAACCTGAGGGATCATGATTTGCCACAACATTTGCAAATACACAGCCCAAAACGATCAGAAAAAGCAGGACCATGGAAAATACCGGTTTCCCCTTCAGCTTTTCCTGAAATGTTTTTTTCCGTTTTTCAGATTCTTGCTGCTTCCACCCGGCACCAACTACCTGAAAAAGCTCAGCTTCTGAAAGCTTCCGGTCAACTACCATACCCTCACCTCCGAATCCTTCATTCTTGGATCGATCTCTTCATTGACAGTCTGTGCAACAAAGCTGCTTAAAAATACGATAAATCCCGTGATCAGCACATCGATCATCAGCAGATTATAATCATGATATTTTGCAGATTCCACTGCAAGGTTTCCAATTCCCGCATAATTGAAAACAGCTTCCACAGTTACAGTCCCACCGGTTACATGGGGTACCGAAACTGCCATGATACTCACGATCGTCGGCATTACATTTCGAAGACAATGCTTCCACAGGATCTTTCTTTTGGAAAGTCCCTTGGATCTGGCAAGAAGTACATAATCCTTCCGCACCTCATCCAGGAATTTGTTACGTATCATATATGCGTAATACCAGAGATGGCTGAAGATCATTACTACCAGCGGAAGGATCATATGCTTCATACGATTGCCGATACTATCTGCCATTCCCACATCATAGGCACCGCTGCTTGGGAACCATCCAAGATTTACACTGAAGATCAGGATCAGTACCACACCAAGCCAGAAAGCCGGCACATAATAGGCTGCTGTTCCGATCTTGCAGATCAGCCGGTCGATCCACTGATCCTCATGGAGCGTACAGAATATGGCGATCAGAACTGCCAGTATAAAGATCACAATATAAGCGATTCCTCCCAGCACCAGAGTATTTCCGATCAGCGGTTTGATCACATTCATAACCGGCTGCCTGTATTTCAGCGACAATCCGAAATCACCATGGACTGCATTGGCAAACCACCTTACATACTGTACCCCGATCCCCTGATCCAGTCCCAGTCTTGTTCTGGCCGCAGCCACTTCCTCGCTGGTCATCATTTCCAGGGAATCTCCGTAAAAGGACTGCAGGGGATCTCCCGGCGCCAGTCTCGCCAGCCAGAACACCATCACAGACAGCAGAAACATAACCACTACAAGCAGAAGGATCCGTTTCAGGATCCGGATGACCAGTTTATTTTCTTTGTTCATAATTTTCCTTTCCCATTTCCCTTTACTTACATGTAAGACAGTAAGGCAGACATTCGCATTCCGCTCTGCTGCATGCTCATGAACACAAATCGTGGAGCGATTTGTGTTCATATTTCAAAAGCAGTTATGGCATCCAAAACCATAACTGCTTTTGAAAGGGTCGTGTTATTATTCGACAAAACATTTGTATGCACAAATAGGAGTGCGCGGAGGTTATGTGCATCACAGTGTTTTTATATTCAGCACGAGGAGTGTGCTGCTGATATTATTTTATCATTTAACAGCTTTCGGACAACCCCGGTACGGGGATATTGGACAGTCGGGTTTGGCATGGATGTATATTCCATATAAAAAACGAGACTTTTCTGTATCAGGAACCTGTGTCCCGTGCAGAAAAATCCCGTCTGGTCTTTTGCTTTATTCTTTTATCACTTTCCGGAAATCTGAAGTCTTTCCTTCACGAATCCCAGAAAATCCTTTCCCTGTTCACTGAGCTCTTCACCTCTCCGGCAGATGCACCCGTAAACAAGTTTCTGGCCTTCTCCCGGAAATGTATATTTCACGGAGGAATATCCCGGATCACGGCCGGAAAGATCCGCACCGCTGATATTACACAGCTCTCCGGAACCAAGAAGACGTTCCACGATATAATCACTGTTTGTTACGACTACAGTCTCTGCCTCCACTGCGGAATGACCGTTTTCCTCTACAAGGTTCCGGTAATTATCCGGGGAAAATTCATCGGGAAATCTCTGGATCAGCCTGAGCTGGGACATATTAAAATCTCCCTCATCTGCTGTATCTGCTTTCCCTTTCCCGGTATAAATATTTACCTCGGTTTCCGTCAGCAGCTCAAATTCCAGGTAATTTCGGGAAAGAAAATACTGGAATGCTGCCAGCTGATTCTGCATCACATAGGCGAATCCCATATCATCCTGTCTGCCTTTCACACGTTTTATGATCTCATGGGTATCTGCTGCGTAAACCTGATAATGAAGATCATCGCACTTATGTGCTTCATAATACGTTACGAAGATATCCGCAAACCAGGAGCTGGGATGAAAGCATACACACAGGCTGCTTTTTGCAAGTGGCTGTGCCTGCATTTCCAGTTCATCTATATTTTCCAGGATCCTCTGCACATGGATATATGCACGCTCTCCTTCCAGTGTCAGCTCTATGCCCTTTGCATGACGGACAAACAGCTGGGTACGCATATCGTCTTCCATGGAACGGATCACCTTGCTTACATTTGACTGCGTGGTAAAAAGCAGTTCTGCTGCCTGGCTGAAGGAGCCTGTTTTGGCACAGGCCGCAAAGTACTGGATCTGTTTGATATTCAGCATAATCCTACCCCTGTTTCTTTGCAAAGATCAGAAACATCGGGGTCGGATTGTAAAACTCGTCTTTTTCGATATAAATACGCTTACTGATGCCAAGATCAAAGGAAAATTCTTCCACACCCATACGTCCCAGTGTTTCCAGATCCCATGCCGGGCGCAGGAAAGAACTGATCGGAAGCTGGCGTTTGATATCCTCGCATTCCTGCATTAGCTCATCCTGGATCTGATGATGGGCATGATTCTCCGGAAGATCCGCAGTGTCCGCAAAGTCTGCTGCTCCGTAGTTTGCATCCAGATTTATCATCACTCCGCCCGGTTTCAGTACACGGAACCATTCCTGATAAGCATGCTCCGCGTCCGGAAGTGTCCAGGTAAGGTTTCGTGATACGATCACGTCAAATTCCTCATCCGGGAAATCCGGGTTTTCCGCATCCATGACTGCAAACTGACAGTCTGCTTTTTCTTCCTCAGCCAGCTCCTTTGCATGAGTGATCATATCCGGTGTCAGGTCGATTCCGGTTACCTGATGGCCTTCTTTTGCAAGAAGAATGGTGAAAAATCCGGTTCCGCATCCCACATCCAGGATCCTGAGATTCTTTTTCTCCGGCAGGTGCTTCTTAAGCTCGGTCATCCATCTGCCTGCAAGGGCGCTGTGAAGTTCCGCTCTTCTCTGTTCCAGAAAGCTGTCGCTGCGCCTGGTCCAGTACTGGGCGATCCTTGTTTTACGCTCATCTTTTTCTCTTACGATATTTCCGTAGGTGATCACAGGGCCGCCTTCCACAACCTGAAGACTGGATACCTGATAAAGAATCACACCGTCCATATCCGCACGGCAGATTTCCTGAACATTTCCCTCATAATCACGGATCTCGCCAAGATACTCGTCCCTGTGAATGATATCTCCTGGTTTTTTCACCGGGTACCAGAGGCCGTTGACGCTGGCACACTGATAGCGGACATCATCCATTTTCAGCGGATAGTAGGTACTGTGAGAACGGATTCCGTTGTAAGCTCCGATGCTGCAGAGAATGTTTCGCACATCGCGACGCATGGAATCCACTTCTTCACGCTCCCAGGTTCCCATGCAGCCACGTTCCAGAAGGACTGCCGGAATGTCACAGGTACTTGCCGCGTAATTGTAGGCGCCGCCTGTGCTTACATTTGACTGTACCATATATGGGACATCTACCTGCTCTGCCATTTTTCGGGATGCTTCCATGATCTCCGGTTTTGCAACGCCTGCAAAATATACATACGGAGTCAGTTCCTCATAATCGTCACCACCGTGGAGATCGATATAATAATCTGCTTTTTTGATCAGGGATTCTGTGATGGCAGCTGCCAGACGCTCCATTCTTGTGCCGTCTTTTTTGCCTGGGAAAACGCGGTTCAGATTTTTTCCGTCTTCCCAGCTGATGCTGCCTGCTCGTTTCTCAAAGTCTTCCCTGTTCAGTACTTTTACCAGAATAAGCTGTCCGTTGACTTTTTCCGGATTCAGTTTTTTGGACAGCTCGATCAGGGTCTGGATTCCTACATATTCTCCTGCATGAAGTCCTGCTGTGACGAGAACGGTTTTTCCAGGATCTTTTCCACGGATGATGGTTGCAGGAAGGACAAATTCTCCATCTCCGAGCTCAAGAAAGCCTTCTGTTTTTTCTCCTGCCGCAACCGGAAGATTCAGGAAATGATCCGGTTTTACGCCGGTTACCATAAACATTGGTGTGGACTGATAATTCAGTCTCTCCTCCTCACTCCAGACTGTTTTCCAGATTTCCGTATCGGTATGGATCCCCAGAAGTCCTGCTTCTCTGAGAGTTTTTACATCCCACTGGGGACGACTGATCTTTGACAGCGGTACCTGGAGGGCGATCCGCTCCATGCGCTCAATATCCGTACAGAGATAGTGATCATCCAGGCTGTTGTTTTCCACATTTTTCCGGTCGTTTTCGTAGGCTTTCCGCTGCTCTTCCTCATAGAGATAGCCGTACCAGTTAGCGTCAAAATTCAGAAGTTTTCCGCCTGCTTTCAGCACACGGACCCATTCCCTGTAGGCAACATCCGGATGCTCCAGATTCCAGGTGAGATTTCGGGAAATGACCACGTCAAAGGTATTATCCGCAAATTCCAGTTTCTGTGCATCCATCCGCTGGAAACGAATGTTCTGGCAAAGTTCTCCCGCATTTTCCTTTGCCTTTTCCAGCATTCCTTCGGTGTAATCCACTGCATCCACGTGATATCCGGCTTCTGCCAGGATCACAGGAAAAAATCCGGGGCCTGTTCCGATATCCAGGATACGGATCTCTTCCTTGGGTTTGTCCGGAAACTGGCTGGTCAGCACCTTAAGCCATGCGTTTTTCTGGGTTCCCGCAAGCTCTTTATGATTCACTTCGGAGTACCCTTCTGTACGGGTGCTCCAGTAAGATTCGATTTCGTCGAGAAGTTTTTCCACGTTGATTCCTCCGCGCTTTTTTATTTATGTGGGGGCCTGATCTGGTAAGGTTTTCCTAACTTTTTCATACCCCCATAGGTTATGTTTAATGTACCAAATTGTCAGGGTTTTAACAAGCCCCTGGGGGGGATTGCCGTTGTAATTCTCCAGATGCTGTGGTATCATCCTACCTGTAGTAATTCAGTAATGATCCCTGAAAATCAAGCGGATATTGGCGATCTGCATTCGCTGCATCAGGGCAACAGTAAAAATCTCAATACATCGAAATCGAAAGGATGGTTTATATACAAATGACAACACAGGAACTGGCTTATGAAGTCATCAGCCGTTTAAAAAAAGAGTATCCGGACGCAGACTGTACTCTGGATTATGATGATGCCTGGAAACTTCTTGTAAGTGTCCGCCTGGCAGCCCAGTGTACCGATGCCCGGGTCAATGTGGTGGTTCAGGATCTCTACGCAAAATACCCGGATGTGGCAGCCCTGGCAGCCGCGGAACCGGAAGATATCGAAGCAATCGTACGTCCCTGCGGCCTTGGAAAAAGCAAAGCCCGGGACATCAGCGCCTGCATGCGTATCCTCCACGAACAGTATCACGACAAAGTTCCAGAAGACTTTAACGCACTTCTGAAACTTCCGGGTGTGGGCCGCAAAAGCGCAAACCTGATCATGGGTGACGTATTTGGCAAGCCTGCCATTGTGACAGATACCCACTGCATCCGTCTTTCCAACCGCATCGGTCTTGTCCATGACACAAAAGATCCGAAAAAGGTGGAAATGGCACTCTGGAAGATCATTCCTCCGGAAGAAGGCAACGATCTCTGCCACCGCCTTGTAAACCACGGAAGAGAAGTCTGTACAGCACGGACAAAGCCTTACTGTGACCGCTGCTGTCTCAATGATATCTGCGAAAAAAATGGGATCTGAATGTATGCAGTTCAATAAACCTTCAGACCCCGGAAAGGAAAAACATAATGAATTTCAAAAAACTGGAAAATAATCTCCTGGATATGATCCAGGAACAGCAGGTAAAGATCGGATATATGAGCGGAGTTACCCGTTTTTATTATCCGCTGCAGTCTCTGAACCGTCTTCTCGGTACTGAGCTTACGGAAGAAGAAATGCAGCACGCAATGGAAGAATTCTCCGATTATGCCTGTGACCGCCTTGGAAAAGTAAAAGCTTCTTCCAAAAACGAACGTTTCTGCATCACTCTGCCGCCACAGGCATCCGATTATGTTCACGAGAACCGGAAACCAAGTGAATTTCTGGTACGCTTTATAGGCACGGTTGCCCGTCATGGCTGTACTCTGGATGAAGTGATGGACGTTTTTCATGCTTATTCCGACCATGTGCATATGGAAAAAACAACCGGCACCGGATTTGATTATCTCGTATATTTCGAAGACGGAATCCCGGACGACTACCGGTACTGCCTGTCCCTGGAAGGTGAACATATGATCTATCATAAGTTCACACCGGAGGATTATGAGGACTTTGGGTTCTGATATCCGAACAGCATTATAAAAAACCGCCGGTCTGCAGACAGATTTTCAAAAAAATCTTCTGTAAACCGACGGTTCTTTTTATTCTCTACACCCGGAACTTCTTCTGCATCTCCCGGACCATATCTTTCCGCTTAAACAGAAACAGCCAGACAAGCATCAGGAAGCTGACGCAGACACAGATCAGAGACGGATACAGAACATTCACCACACCGGTGGCCAAAAGGATCAATGGGATCACCACACCGAAAGCTCCCGCTTCCAGAAGATAGATCATATATTCTGCAACTTCCAGCTTCTGTGCCGCTGTGATCACCCACATAGAGCAGATCACCGCAAGAGCTGCCAAAGGAAGCAGATAATCCACGGACCAGCCCCGCCAGCCGGTAAACACATCCCACAGCACACCTGCCACCGTTACGATCACCAGCTGCCACATTTCATTCTTCAATAGATTACGCCGCTTCACATAAGCCACCGAAACCATCAGCCAGGTACAGAACGCTCCGGCAGTCACAAACCAGGCCCATCCCATATGACCGTCCACCAGATAATCGATCAGATTACATACCACAGCCAGCACAATACAGAGAAACGTAAAACTCTCAAAAAGCTTCGCCGGAGCTTTCCGCTCCTCTTTCTGTCCCGGAAAATCATTCTCCCGGATCTCACAGGACACCTGCTCTTTTTTCAGCTTCTCCACAAAATTCCGCTCAATATTTCCATTGGGAATCTTGGACGAAAAACTTAAAACCATCTCATCCCCAAAAGAACAGGAGCACAGCTGCAGGCTGTCCGTACTTGCAAAAAGTCCGAATCTCTGAATGTATTTCCGGTATTCCTCCGGCATCCGGATAATTCCCACATTGGAATAGATTGCTGTAATAGACCTTCCGCCAAGCGTTGTCCCTGCAAGAAGGAACGGCGTTTTGATCTCCAGCGGCACCAGACGCAGGATCGGATTCTTTTCCAGGCTTACCAGATCATTCAGTTTCGCCTCGATCACATCTTTACTCAGTTCTTTTGCAAACTGCTCCTTTACGGATTCCAGAATATCCTCAAAAGTCGTCTCCGCAGAAAAATAACAGCTGATCTCGATCCACCCGAAAAAATTCGCCATGGACTGGGACGGAAAATAGTTCCTTAAATTTACCGGGATCATAAGACCAATGGGCTTTTTCGCCTGATTCTGGGGTACCTCTTCATGGATCGCCCAGATAAGAGCCGCCGTAAGAAAAACCGTGATCGACACACCGGCCGCTTTTGCCCGGGCGTGGATCTCACGCACCGGAATGCAGACTTCCGTGATGCTCATATCTTCCTGTCTGAGTTTCTCACCTTTCAGCTGAAAGGCCGGCTTCTTGGACTCTCTCTTTCTTGGAGCATCTGAGGAATAATACTGGGAAAAACTGTCCTCTTCCATATCTCCTCCCGTAATGTTTTCATCCGGAAAAAGCTCCGGAAGTTCTTCCTCCGGATGTGCCTCCTGAAGATAATCTTTTACAAGTTCCATCAGGAAATGCATGGCTCCAGTTCCATCTGTCAGCGCATGAAATACCTCGAAATTGATCCGGTTCTTATGGTAACTCACCCGAAAAAGAAGTGTTTTTTTGTCCGGAATGTAAAGTCCGCTGCAGGGAGCACCTGTTTCTTTCTTTACTATTGCTGGAATATCACGCCTCTCCAGATAAAACCAGAACAGTCCCTTTCTTAAAACCGCCCGGAAAAGAGGATATTTTTCCAGGGTACGGTCCAGTGCTTTCTGCAACGTTTTTTCATTTATCTCTTCTTTCAGTTCACAGTAAAAACGAAATACCCTGGTATCATTCTTTCCTGTCACCGCCGGGAACGCCAGCGCCGCATTGTCAAGTTTTCTCCACTGTGCATATTCGTTCTTCATGATGCTTTCCTTCTTCCTGTTCCTCTGTTTCCAGAAAACGATTTACATATGCAAAGCTCTCCTGCACATGCAGAAATTTGATTCCCAGTGCAAAATACCCGTGAAAGGCACCTGCGATTCTGTGTACTTCCACACGATTCCCTGCTGCTTTTAAGCGTTCACCAAATGCCTCTCCTTCATCACGGAGAGGATCGAACTCCGCGGTAAGAATCAGTGTATCCGGCATATTTCGAAGATTCTTTTCCAGAATCGGTGCAAAATAGGGGTTCCTCCTGTCTTCCGGACAACTCTCATAGAGTTTCAGATAATCTTCCATCTTCTCCGCTGTGAGAAGATAACCGGTTCCGTTTGTTTTTACGGATTCAAAGGGAGAGTCTTCCGTATAACAGTTGTTCAGTGCCGGATAAATAAGGATCTGTTTTTTTGGAAAAAAATCTCCGCGGTCTCTGGCCATCATACATACAGCCGCTGCCAGATTTCCGCCTGCACTATCTCCCATAATGGTGATACGATCCGGATCCGTATTCAGAAGAAAACGATTGGTGTAAAAAGTCTTCGCAGCTGCATAACAATCCATCAGTCCCACTGGGAAACGGTATTCCGGTGCCAGTCTGTATTCAACAGACGCCACGATCTGACCGGTAGACTGTGCCATTCTGGCACAAACCCGCTGATAATTCTCTACACTTTCCGTAACCCAGCCACCGCCATGGAAAAACAGGATCACCGGTGGTTTTTTTCCGGAGGCGGCACCGTTTTCCATGTCCTCTTCTGTTGGAAAAAACAGACGGATCGGCACTTTATAGTCTCCGTTATAAACTTCCGCATCCAGTGTCCTGTAAAAGATCCTCATAGGATCCATCTTCTTAAGATCTGCCAGCTTTCTGGAAGCCTCCACTTCGATCCCGCCATAGGAAAGAGCATGGAGCACTGTCCGCACGGCACGTGGCATAGCAGTTTCTCTCCCGGTCGGGATGCCCGGAACTATGACCGGGCGGCTTCTTCTGTTTTCTTTTCTTGTATAGATATACTTTGTTTCTGTTTCGTATCTTCCAGGAATGCAGACTTGTTTCACGCAGGTACGCCTGTAGGCAATCCTCTTCAGGATCTCATGATCTGTACGGATGATCACTTCCGTTCCCTTATAGCCCCGGATATAATATCTGTTTTCTTTCTTTTTTATACGTGGTTGTCTCAATCGCAGTAAATATTTTCTGATTACTTTTTCCTCCGTGGATTTTTCCTTTATTTTCACCTATGATAGCATCCGCAGTCTATGAGTACAAGTCATAGTAAAAAATATACTGCTGCATGATCCCACGCATTCCTCTGTATCTGCGGTTGGGAAATCCTCTTTTGTAATGCACGTCCATGACCTGACGGATGTGGGTATCTATGGGAAAAGCATCCATATGATGCAGTGCAAACAGACAGATACACTCAGCTACCTTTTCTCCCACACCACAAAGCTTCATCA
>OHAI01000896.1_pt1 | contig 23696 bp, 10 predicted proteins | sample 1577091 | NCBI WGS metagenome assembly OHAI01 (sample SAMEA3541548, study PRJEB24748) | human gut metagenome | biome: human gut; feature: human-associated habitat; material: faeces | place: China | collected 2012
AGCACCTCAAAAACACCATCATACACTAAATCAGTAAGTTGGCAGCATCACCGGCCATAGCATCGCCAATCTGATCGGGAATATGGATAACAACAAACTCTGTTTTTTCAATATTGAAATTATAAGCTTTATAATCGTAGTAACTAAATGCAATACGTCTCAACAATGATGCTAAAAACATACCTAACCTCGCCTCCCTACTGGTTATAATGCAAAGCAGTCTATCAGACTCATCAGGGTGCCATTTTGTGCATATGCGGACTTTTATGTTTCATATCTCGAACCTGTGGGTCCTCTGCTTAATCCTTAAACAACACCAGCAACTCCCGCGCTTTCATCTTCCAGCGAATTTTTCATGTTGCCGCTAATCAGCCATAAAATCATTTGCAGATGCGCTCTGTCGAGGTAGTCTCATAAGGTTCGTTTATAGATCGACGGCAATGTGAGTTACCTTTTCCATACTAATTATAAAAAGACAGTACAAACAGGATCATTATGGACTCCACGCTCATCTCCACCCGTCCCGATGAAGGGACGCTTTCGTTAAGTCGCGCCCGACGAGCTGCGTTAGGCAGTTTCGCTGGTGCCGTCGTCGACTGGTATGATTTTTTACTCTATGGCATTACCGCCGCACTGGTGTTTAATCGCGAGTTTTTCCCGCAAGTAAGCCCGGCGATGGGAACGCTCGCCGCATTTGCTACCTTTGGCGTCGGATTCCTTTTCCGTCCGCTCGGCGGTGTCATTTTCGGTCACTTTGGCGACCGGCTGGGACGTAAGCGCATGTTAATGCTGACCGTCTGGATCATGGGCATCGCGACAGCCTTGATTGGTATTCTTCCTTCATTCTCGACCATTGGGTGGTGGGCACCTATTTTGCTGGTGACACTGCGTGCCATTCAGGGATTTGCCGTCGGCGGCGAATGGGGAGGCGCGGCGTTGCTTTCCGTTGAAAGTGCGCCGGAAAATAAAAAAGCCTTTTACAGTAGCGGTGTACAAGTTGGCTACGGAGTAGGTTTACTGCTTTCAACCGGACTGGTTTCATTGATCAGTATGATGACAACTGACGAACAGTTTTTAAGCTGGGGCTGGCGCATTCCTTTCCTGTTTAGCATCGTACTGGTACTGGGAGCATTGTGGGTGCGCAATGGCATGGAAGAGTCCGCGGAATTTGAACAACAGCAACATTATCAAGCTGCCGCGAAAAAACGCATCCCGGTTATCGAAGCTCTGTTACGACATCCCGGTGCTTTCCTGAAGATTATTGCGCTACGACTGTGCGAATTGCTGACGATGTACATCGTTACTGCCTTTGCACTTAATTATTCAACCCAGAATATGGGGCTACCGCGCGAACTTTTCCTTAATATTGGTTTGCTGGTAGGTGGATTAAGCTGCCTGACAATTCCCTGTTTTGCCTGGCTTGCCGATCGTTTTGGTCGCCGCAGGGTTTATATCACAGGCGCGTTAATCGGAACGTTGAGCGCATTTCCTTTCTTTATGGCGCTTGAAGCACAATCTATTTTCTGGATAGTTTTCTTCTCCATAATGCTGGCAAACATTGCGCATGACATGGTGGTGTGTGTGCAACAACCGATGTTTACCGAAATGTTTGGTGCCAGTTATCGCTATAGTGGTGCTGGAGTCGGTTATCAGGTTGCCAGTGTGGTTGGCGGTGGATTTACACCTTTTATTGCCGCTGCGCTCATCACTTACTTTGCCGGGAACTGGCATAGCGTCGCCATTTATTTGCTGGCTGGATGTCTGATTTCCGCAATGACCGCTTTATTGATGAAAGACAATCAACGCTCGTGATAGCCTGGCGAAGATCATCCGATCTTCGCCTTATACTTTTGTTTCACATTCCTGTGACATACTATCAGATGTGCGGTAATTGTATGGAACAGGAGACACACATGAATAATAAGGGCTCCGGTCTGACCCCAGCTCAGGCACTGGATAAACTCGACGCGCTGTATGAGCAATCTGTAGTTGCTTTACGCAACGCCATTGGCAAATATATTACAAGTGGCGAATTACCTGATGAAAACGCCCGCAAACAAGGTCTTTTTGTCTATCCATCACTGACCGTAACCTGGGACGGTAGCACAACTAATCCCCCCAAAACGCGCGCATTTGGTCGTTTTACTCACGCAGGCAGCTACACCACCACGATTACTCGCCCTACTCTCTTTCGTTCGTATCTCAATGAACAACTTACGTTGCTGTATCAGGATTATGGTGCGCATATCTCTGTGCAACCCTCGCAGCATGAAATACCTTATCCTTATGTCATCGATGGCTCTGAATTGACACTTGATCGCTCAATGAGCGCTGGTTTAACTCGCTACTTCCCGACAACAGAACTGGCGCAAATCGGCGATGAAACTGCAGACGGCATTTATCATCCAACGGAATTCTCCCCGTTATCGCATTTTGATGCTCGCCGGGTTGATTTTTCCCTCGCACGGTTGCGCCATTATACCGGTACGCCAGTAGAACATTTTCAACCGTTCGTCTTGTTTACCAACTACACACGTTATGTGGATGAATTCGTTCGTTGGGGATGCAGCCAGATCCTCGATCCTGATAGTCCCTACATTGCCCTTTCTTGTGCTGGCGGGAACTGGATCACTGCCGAAACCGAAGCGCCAGAAGAAGCCATTTCCGACCTTGCATGGAAAAAACACCAGATGCCAGCATGGCATTTAATTACCGCTGATGGTCAGGGTATTACTCTGGTGAATATTGGCGTGGGACCGTCCAATGCTAAAACCATCTGCGATCATCTGGCAGTGCTACGCCCGGATGTCTGGTTGATGATTGGTCACTGTGGCGGATTACGTGAAAGCCAGGCCATTGGAGATTATGTCCTTGCACACGCTTATTTACGCGATGACCACGTTCTTGATGCGGTTCTGCCGCCCGATATTCCTATTCCGAGCATTGCTGAAGTGCAACGTGCGCTTTATGACGCTACCAAGTTAGTCAGCGGCAGGCCTGGTGAGGAAGTCAAACAGCGGCTGCGTACAGGTACTGTGGTAACCACAGATGACAGGAACTGGGAGTTACGTTACTCAGCTTCTGCACTTCGTTTTAACTTAAGCCGGGCCGTAGCAATTGATATGGAAAGTGCAACCATTGCCGCGCAAGGATATCGTTTCCGCGTGCCATACGGGACACTACTGTGTGTTTCAGATAAACCGTTACATGGTGAGATTAAGCTTCCCGGCCAGGCTAACCGTTTTTATGAAGGCGCTATTTCCGAACACCTGCAAATTGGCATTCGGGCGATCGATTTGCTGCGCGCAGAAGGCGACCGACTGCATTCACGTAAATTACGAACCTTTAATGAGCCGCCGTTCCGATAATAAGTTATGAACCTTCTTATCAGAAATAGATGTGAAGGATTAAGTAAGACATCTGGCAAATAGCCTGCAATAAACGCGGGCTGTTTGCTTCCTTGGGCAGATGCGAGTTTTATTATCATCTTAATGATTTCCACATATTAAAAGCAAGTATGCTTTCAAAACACAATTATAAAAAATCCCGCCAACAACATTAGTTTTTATAAAACTAAATATAAGATTATGGCTTTAGAATATTTTTATTTCTAATAGACGAGATTTTTCCTGTTATGATATAATATGCCGAATTAACACATGTTAACGATTTACCAGTAATGTAAATAAATTTTCGAGGAGATCATTCCAGTGGGACGTAAATGGGCCAATATTGTTGCTAAAAAAACGGCTAAAGACGGTGCAACGTCTAAAATTTATGCAAAATTCGGTGTAGAAATCTATGCTGCTGCCAAACAAGGTGAACCCGATCCAGAATTAAACACATCTTTAAAATTCGTTATTGAACGTGCAAAGCAGGCACAAGTTCCAAAGCACGTTATTGATAAAGCAATTGATAAAGCCAAAGGCGGCGGAGATGAAACGTTCGTACAGGGACGTTATGAAGGCTTTGGTCCTAATGGCTCAATGATTATTGCTGAGACATTGACTTCAAATGTTAACCGTACGATTGCTAACGTTCGCACAATTTTCAATAAAAAAGGCGGCAATATCGGAGCGGCAGGTTCTGTCAGCTATATGTTTGACAATACGGGTGTGATTGTATTTAAAGGAACAGACCCTGACCATATTTTTGAAATTTTGCTTGAAGCTGAAGTTGATGTTCGTGATGTAACTGAAGAAGAAGGTAATATTGTTATTTATACTGAACCTACTGACCTTCATAAAGGAATCGCGGCGCTAAAAGCAGCTGGAATCACTGAGTTCTCAACAACAGAATTAGAAATGATTGCTCAATCTGAAGTTGAGCTTTCCCCAGAAGATTTAGAAATCTTTGAAGGGCTTGTTGATGCCCTTGAAGATGACGACGATGTACAAAAAGTTTATCATAACGTTGCAAATCTCTAATTATATTTTAAAGAAATCTGTCTTTATGGCAGATTTCTTTAATCTCATATAATTCTTATAAAAAATATAATGTTTAACTCGTCATATTGCTTATAAAAAATCCCCGTTCCCAGAGAAATAATATTTATTAAAATGGCAGGTCTTCTTTTTCTGATTACCGAAGACAAAGTGGCAATTACGTATAGTTTCCCGATAAAGACGCGACAGCTACATCCCGCATAAGGCATTTTTCTCTTTATCTTTGTACGGTACTTCATGGAACAGAATTTTTGACCTTGTGAATCGTGATGTCTGTTGGGGAGGGGCAATTTGCTCACTGAAGCGTGAGACTCGATTAAGCGCACGAAACACAGAAATCAAAAAACCCGGCCACTTTTTTACAAAGTGGCCGGGTAAAAATAATTTTTATTTTTTAACTGTCCTGAGTCTCATAGAGATGTCTCAAAACTAAAATTTGGCTCCTCTGACTGGACTCGAACCAGTGACATACGGATTAACAGTCCGCCGTTCTACCGACTGAACTACAGAGGAATCGTGAGAACGAGGCGAATATTAGCGATGCCCACCCACAATGTCAAAGCCTGTTTTTTAAATTTGAAATCGTTTGCTGAAATAATCTGCATTTTGTCGTTTATTCCGACACAGCTGGCTTTTTTTCACACTTTTGCGGTTCGGGTCGAGGGTATTTCCACAGCCAACGTCCAGTAACCATTCGCCAGTAAAACAGCACGGCCCGCACAGCCCAGTCGGCAAACATTCCCATCCAGACACCAACCACCCCCCAGCCAAGCATGATGCCCAGCACATAACCGACGACAACCCGGCAACCCCACATGCTCAACATAGAAACCCACATGGCGTAACGGGCATCACGAGCCCCCTTAAATCCAGCGGGTAGCACCCATGAGGCGGACCAAATAGGCATAAATAAAGCATTTAGCCAAATCAGAATCACAACGACATGTTTAACCTGTGGATCCTGGGTGTAAAACGATGCCATAACCCCGGCAAAGGGAGCCGTTAGCCAGGCGATGGCCGTTAATCCAAGAGTGGAAAGCCAGAACACATGCCGCAACTGAATCTCTGCTTGCGCTATCTGCCCTACCCCAACCTTCGGCCTGTAATGATCGTAGAAGCAGAGCCGAGCGCACTTCCGGGTAAGTTGATAAGAGCCGCAATTGAAAACGCGATAAAATTTCCGGCAATAACACTGGTCCCCATCCCGGCAACGAACATTTGGGTTAATAACCGACCACTGGTAAATAACACTGATTCGACACTCGCTGGAATACCAATCCCCATGACTTCCCAGATAATGCTAAAATTCAGCGGTTTAAAATAGCTCTTTAACGAAATCCTTAGCGCAGGATTAAAACCAATCGCCAGCACCCACAAAATTGCAACTGCGCCAATATAACGAGAAATGGTTAAACCCAACCCAGCCCCGACAAATCCCAGTCCCGGCCAGGAGAAAAGGCCGTAAATCAATATGCCGCTAATAATAATATTAAGAATATTCAGGCTACCGTTAATCAGTAGCGGTATTTTCGTATTCCCTGCACCACGAAGTGCCCCGCTACCAATTAGAGTGATGGCAGCTGCTGGATAACTGAGTACCGTCAGCTCCAGATAAGTCAACGCCAGTGCTTTAACTTCTGTCGTGGCATCACCCGCGACGAAATCAATAATTTGCTCGCCAAAATGATGAATAAGCGTTGCCAACAGTACGGCAAACAACGTCATGATCACCAATGACTGCCGCGTCGCCACCCTCGCTCGTCGTCGATCCCGCTTACCGAGACTAAATGCCACAACGACAGTAGTACCAAGATCGATAGCAGCAAAAAAAGCCATAATGACCATATTGAAGCTGTCCGCCAATCCCACGCCGGCCATCGCATCTTTTCCCAGCCAGCTGACCAGAAAAGTGCTCAGAACCCCCATCAACAGGACACAGGCATTCTCCATGAAGATAGGAACAGCAAGCGGGGTTATCTCGCGCCAGAACAACACTTTGTAGCTCTTGCGTTTAGCGTGCCAGCGAGTGCCGTGAACAACCTGACGTAAAGCAGAGGAGATATTCAAAGCCGACCTTAATTGCAGAAAGTGAAACCACATTTCAAATAATGAGGGAGAATCAGCAAAGCTGCAAAGATTTTCGCCAACAAATTGTCTGCAAATGCAACAAACTGTTGATAGAAACGGCAAACAGTTGGGGAATTTAAAAATCGGGTTTGACAAAAGATTTTTCGCCGTTAAGATGTGCCTCAACAGCGATTCCTCTGTAGTTCAGTCGGTAGAACGGCGGACTGTTAATCCGTATGTCACTGGTTCGAGTCCAGTCAGAGGAGCCAAATTTCTGAAAAGCCCGCTTTTATAGCGGGCTTTTTGCTATATCTGATAATCAATTTCCTCTTCACTGTTTTCCATCACCTGGTGCTTGATATCCTCAACTGACAGTCCTGCATTACAAAGTTCCAGAAAGCGCCAGACATAGTTACGCTGAAGTTGTCCTCGCTTCAGTCCCAACCAGACAGTATTAGTATCGAAAAGATGCCGCGTATCCAGGCGGATTAAATTCTCTTCCTCTTGTTCGCCGCTGGATTGTTCGGCAACTAATCCGATCCCAAGCCCAAGAGCAACATAGGTTTTAATGACATCAGAATCCTGTGCACTTAATACAATATCTGCCGGCAAACCTTTGCGGGCAAATGCGTCATCAATGCGTGAGCGCCCCGTAATCCCCTGTCGGTAAGTAATTAACGGCCACTTCGCTATTGATTCCAGCGTCAACGGTGTAATTTGCGTCAAGGGATGATCGAGTGGAACAAGCAAACTATGGTGCCAACGAAACCACGGGAAGGCGACGAGCTGCGGGTCATTACTCAAACGCTCGCTGGCGATACCAATATCAGCTTCGCCATTTTGCAACAACGTCGCAATTTCCTGTGGCGTACCCTGGATTAGCTCCAGCCGAACCTCCGGGAAAAGTTCGCGAAAAGCTTTAATGACCTCAGGCAAGCTATAACGTGCCTGAGTATGCGTTGTTGCAATAGTGAGAACGCCAGACGTATCGTTGGTAAACAGGTCTGCAAGCCGACGAACATTACTGGCTTCATTAAGAATACGTTCTGCAATGACCAGTAATGCTTTGCCCGGTTCAGTCATGCCCAGCAGTCGCTTACCTCGTCGAACAAATATTTCGATGCCAAGTTCATCCTCCAGTTCCCGAATATGACGGCTGACGCCGGACTGTGAGGTAAAAAGCATATTCGCAACCTCTGTCAGGTTGTAATCCTGACGTGCAGCCTCGCGGATTATCTTTAGTTGTTGGAAATTCACGGTAAACTCCGGGCAGTTCAGATTTTCCGTTATTGTTAAAGTCTAATGCCCGGCATAACAAATAATAAAAACCCGCATCTTATTCCATCCCGATATAACGCTTAGCTCACCAATTGCCACTGCCTTTTTTCCATCACTGGAGAACTCATCACTGACATTAACAACTCTTTCACTGCCTGTGCCTGTGGTGACAAGTTTGCTCTGGCGGGTAAATTTAAGGACAAAGAGAGACTCATTGAAGGAGTGGTAATGCGTGACATCCACCCATTTACTGCGCCACATAACGAACGCGCAGCCGATTCAGGTAATACTGCAACGCCCATGCCGCTGGCAATCGCTGCGGTAAGCGTGGCAATAGACTCAATTTCACCAATGACTTTTGCCGTGAGTCGCCGTAGGGAAAAAGCCTCATCAACACGAAGTCTAACAGCACTGTAATCACTGGGAAGAAAGAGGTTCATTTGCGCAATAGCATTAACATCAACGCTTTGCCCCGGACAATCTTGAGTCCCTACCAGGAAAAGATCTTCTTTCAGTAAAGCCTGACTGGATACACCAGCCACAGGGGAATGCTCATAAATCACCGCCATATCGAGTTGGTGATTTATCAGTTTTTCGTTAAGCACTGCACCACTATTTTCATGAAGATAGATAACGACCTCCGGGAATTCAGCGCGAACCGCCTGTAATAAGGGCATGGTGATGGATGACGCAGCGGTTCCTGGCGCAAAGCCAATCGAGACTTGCCCCGATAATGACTGACCAACGTTATGCACCGCCAGTTGGGCCTGCTCACACTGACGTAAAATGGCCCGCGCATGGGTATAGAGAATTTTTCCGGCGTCTGTTGGCGTAACGCCCCGTTTTGTGCGAATCAAAAGTTGTTGATTTAACTCACCTTCCAGTGTGGCAACCTGCTGGCTGAGCGCTGGTTGTGCGATATGCAATACTTCAGCAGCCTGAGTCAGGCTACCAATATCTACAATTTTTACGAAGTATTTCAGGCGTCTGAAGTTCATGTTGCCTCCGGTTTTTGAGAATCGGCCCAAGTGCCGCCATTACTTACAACCAGACTGCAAGATGCTTGCCAGTTTTATTTTGGCGTTGATGTACAAGCTAACCAACTGTCAAATAAGAGATTATGATAGATTCGTCATTGGCTCTTTTCACCAGCAGTCGCGTTCCCCTGCCCTATAAAAGGAGGGTATGCACCACGATGGTTCATTACCAATAAGATTGAAATCTCATCACTTTGTTGAAATTGACAGCAAACAAACAAAAAAATGCATTTCACCCTTTGACATCACCATGCACTGCCATTAATATGCGCCCCGTTCACACGATTCCTCTGTAGTTCAGTCGGTAGAACGGCGGACTGTTAATCCGTATGTCACTGGTTCGAGTCCAGTCAGAGGAGCCAATTTTCTGTTTTCATGCATCCTTGCGAATCTTTATCTGATGTTGATTCAACAGGTTAGTGTGAAAACTCTTCTCGGTGCATTTTGATTTTACCCTACGCATCGGGAAAAATTGGTGGTCAAATCTGGGGTCAGGTTAGTTCGATAATGGAGTGACCCCCATATGTCCCTTACCGACGCAAAAATCCGCACCCTCAAGCCTTCTGATAAACCCTTTAAAGTCTCCGATTCTCACGGTCTGTATCTGCTGGTTAAGCCGGGTGGCTCCCGCCACTGGTATCTCAAATACCGTATTAGCGGTAAAGAATCCCGCATTGCGCTGGGTGCCTATCCAGCCATCTCCCTGTCTGATGCGCGACAGCAACGTGAAGGTATCCGTAAAATGCTGGCGCTGAATATCAACCCGGTACAGCAGCGGGCTGCTGAACGTGGCTCACGAACACCGGAGAAAGTTTTTAAAAACGTGGCGCTGGCGTGGCATAAAAGTAACAGGAAATGGTCGCAGAACACCGCCGACCGTCTGCTTGCCAGCCTGAACAATCACATCTTTCCGGTCATCGGGAACCTACCTGTATCAGAACTTAAACCCCGTCATTTCATTGACCTGCTGAAAGGGATCGAGGAAAAAGGTCTGCTGGAGGTTGCGTCCCGCACACGGCAGCACCTGAGTAACATAATGCGCCATGCGGTCCATCAGGAGTTAATCGATACGAACCCTGCAGCAAACCTTGGCGGCGTGACCACACCTCCTGTCAGACGGCACTATCCTGCCCTGCCGCTGGAGCGGCTGCCTGAACTGCTTGAACGTATTGGGGCATATCATCAGGGCCGTGAACTGACCCGGCATGCCGTTCTGCTGATGCTGCATGTGTTCATTCGCTCCAGTGAACTGCGTTTCGCCCGCTGGTCAGAGATTGATTTCACAAACCGAGTCTGGACGATACCCGCGACGCGAGAACCCATTATTGGCGTGCGTTATTCCGGCCGCGGGGCAAAAATGCGAATGCCGCATATCGTCCCCCTCTCAGAACAGTCCATCGCCATTCTGAAACAGATTAAGGATATCACCGGTAATAATGAACTGATCTTCCCCGGCGACCATAACCCGTATAAGCCAATGTCTGAAAACACGGTCAATAAGGCACTGCGGGTGATGGGTTACGACACGAAAAAGGATATCTGCGGTCACGGCTTCCGGGCAATGGCATGCAGTGCGCTGATGGAATCGGGTTTATGGGCAAAGGACGCAGTAGAACGCCAGATGAGTCATCAGGAGCGCAATACCGTGCGCATGGCTTATATTCATAAGGCAGAGCACCTAGAAGCCCGCAAAGCGATGATGCAGTGGTGGTCGGATTATCTGGAAGCATGCCGAGAATCTTATGCACCGCCTTATACAATTGGTAAAAATAAGTTTATCCCATAATATACTAACGAATCCCACACTCTGGCAAATTACCACCACCTCCACAGGAGGTGGTTCTATATAGACTTTTATCAACTTCATGACGAAAAACACCTATTTTATCCCAAAAGAAGACAATAGAGTCACAGAGGAATCAAAGAGCGACTCAATTGTCTTTGGACAGTCTGGTTGTGAGGTTAGAAAACAGTTACTCCTACACCATTAAATAGGGCGCAATGCTCGCTAATTTCTCCCGGGTTTCTGTCAGTTCGCGTTCCGGCGTAGATTGCGCGATGATTCCCGCCCCCGCCTGTATCCAGCAGCGCTGGCTATCCTGAAATACGGAACGCAGAACTAGCGCTGCATCAAAGCGCGTATCGTCCAGCAGCAGGATTGCGCCGGAATAAAGCTCTCGCGGCGTCTTCTCAATTTGCATAATCGCGTTCAGAGCAGCATTTTTAGGGATACCTGAGGCGGTAATCGACGGAAACAGCACGGTAAACGCATCCCAGGCATCCTTGTTTTCCGCAAGCTGACCGCTCACGCCAGACCCCAGATGCTGAACGCTGCCGCGCTGGCGAACCGACATTAAATCTTCAACCACCACGCTGCCCGGCTGGCAAACGGCCTCCAGTTCAGCAATAGCTTCTTTGACAGAAAGGATATGCTCAAGCACCTCTTTACTGTCGTGCAGCAGTTCTGCCTCTTTCGCCTTATTATGCTCCGGGTTTCCCATGCGATCGCGGGTGCCCGCAAGCGGTTCAGTGACCACTTTATTGCCCGTCACTGACATCACCAGTTCCGGGCTAAAGCCCAGCGCTTCGCGTCCTTCCTGACGGAACATAAACGAGCGCACAGGTGTGTTTGCCTGCCGCCCGTATAACAGCGTGGCGGGCATATCAATCCGCGATGGCAGGGGAATGGCGCGCGAGACAATCACTTTGACATACTCGCCACGGCGGATCTCCGCAACGGCGCGCGCAACCTGTTGTTTATATGCCTCACCATTGAGGGCGGTATCCACCGCCAGTGGTGCGTTCTGCGTCGTTGTACCGGCCTCTTTTACCCACTCGCACAAACGTCGGCACCCGTCGGCGGAGTCCGCATAAACGGTGACATTTCCCTTTTCAAAAATAAGTTCTTCACGGGGAACGGTTAACGTCAGCAGCGGCCACTCCCCGGCGTTAAAGGCAATCCCCCGCGCATGCGCCGCAAAGTTGAACCCAACCTGTCCATATACCCGACGTCCTTTCACCTGAGGATGCGCCATAAAACGACGCGCGCAGTCGGCAATGGAATCCACCGCCCATTTTTGCTCCCCGGCATCATCAATAAATGTCGCCTGCGTTCCGTCGGCATTAATGTGCAGCCGTGCCTGGCACCCTTTGCCTAAATACCAACAGGGTTGACGCTCATAGACATAACACTCTTCTTCTGCGAACTGGCGTAAAACGCCAGAAATCGTCGGTAGCCATTGTTCCTCTGGTAACGCCAGATGTAGAAATTCACTGATTTTCATCCCTTACCTCTCTGTGTTATTCCCGGATCAATCAATTGCGCTTGTCATCAGTTCTCTTGCCGAATGCAGCCGGATATAAGCAACCCACGCCGCCAGCAACGTGAATGCCCCGGCAAACAGGAAGCAGGCCGCATAGCCAAAATGTTGAGCAACAACGCCACCGATAACGCCTGCCAGAATGGCGATTGCCGCGTCAGTACATTGAAAGAGGGTGAAGTCGACACCGGCCTGCAAAGGCGATGAAAGCGACATCAGCGTGGCGTAAAGACAGACCAGCGCGCAGGCCAGCGAAATGGACTGGACAATGACCAGACACTGGAGAATCGGCAGCAGCAGATGACCCGGCGCCATCATGAGCGTCATCACCACCGCCAGCAGCGCGATCCCCTGGACGCCATAAGCCGTCAACAGCGCTCTGCCGGGTGAGGTGTATTTCATCAGCAATCCGCCGGCCAGCGTTCCTGCTATGCCCGCTGCAATATTGCCGCCGCTGAACAGCGCGCCCAATGCGGACATGCTCAACCCATGATCCAACAACAGCGGTGCCAGAAGAGGCAGCACAAACCGCATGCCTGAATTCAGCATCAATACCAGCAGTAAGCCCAGGCGCGCCTGCTTCCTCCTTAGCGCATAACCTAACGCCGGAACATGCGGGATAGTCGCTGTTCGCGTCGGCTCCGTAATGCGCCACAGCGGGAGTGACAGCGCCATAATCAGCACCGCCATCATCAGCATGGCGACAGGCCAGCCGGATGCCGCCGACAGCATCAGGAACACCCCGCCGCCGCACATCATTCCCAGATAGCTGCCGCCGACCTGCACGCTGTTTCCCCAGCCGTAACCCGTGCGGGTCAGTTGATCGACGCAAAAGCCGTCGCTGGCGATATCAATGGTGGAGGCGACCGTGCCTGCCACCATAAACAGAACAAATAACGCGACGATTTGCGTATCGGGGAATCCCCCTTCTCGCCCAAACCAGCCAATCGCTGCGGCAATAGTCAGGATCGCCGCTAGCGCGACCTGACCACGCAGGATTAACATGCGGGAACGGCGTTCCTGGCTACCGGGCGGAAGCCGCCAGCGCTCGATCCATGGCGCCCAAATAAACTTCAGCGCCCAGGGCAGCATAAACAGGGTTGTCGCACCGGCAAGCGCCAGCGAACCGCCAGCAGCGCGCACCAGCGCGGGTAAGGACTGCATAGACAGCGCCGATACCAGACTCTGCGTCACATAGACGCCGGCAATAGCAAAAATCACCCGCCCGGTCGTCAACGTCAGCGGTTTCACATTCGACTGAACATCACTCATGCACCCACTCTCCAGACGCGGAAACCCCGTCGTCGCGCCACACGCGCGCGGCCATTTGCGCCTGCCACAGCGCCTGATAACGTCCATGATGTGAGAGCAATTGCGCATGAGTACCCTGCTCAACCACCTGTCCCTCTTCCATCACCAGAATGTTTCCGGCCCCGGCGATGGTGGATAAACGGTGAGCGATGATAATCACCGTCCGGTTGTGAACCAGGTTATCGATCGCTTTTTGCACCGCCAGCTCGCTTTCAATATCCAGCGCGGCAGTCGGTTCATCGAGAATGACGACCGGCGCGTTTTTCAATAACGCTCTGGCAATGGAAATCCGCTGGCGCTCGCCGCCCGATAGCTGGCCGCCCATCTCTCCCATTGGCGTCAGCCAGCCTTGCGGAAGACGGGAAATAAACTCAAGGCACTGCGCCGCGCGGGCGGCCTCTTCTACCTCCTGCCGCGTCGCCTGTGGGCGCGCGATACGGATATTCGCCAGCAGCGTGTCATCAAACAGCCAGACATCCTGGAAAACAACAGAAATCAGGCTATTGAGCTGTTCCGGCGTCAGGCGGCGAATATCGACGCCGCCAATAGAAATCTGCCCTTGCTGCGGATCGGCATAGCGCATTAACAGTTTGGTGACCGTAGTTTTGCCTGCGCCGGAGGCACCCACCAGCGCGCTCATACTGGCTGCCGGGAACGTCAAAGAAACATGATTAAGCGCGTGGCCGTCGCCTTCTTCGTAGCGATAGCTGACGTTGTCAAAGCGGATATCGTAACGTTCCGGCATCTCGCTTTGCTCTGCGACGGGAAGCGGTGCTATCGCCATAAACCGCTCAATCCGTTGCAGGGCGCTGGCGATCAGTTCCACAACCGAGGTGTAGCTGATAAACATCGCCATCGGTTCTGCGAAGCGCATAATCATCGCGACGGCGGCAATCAAAAAGGCGAGGTTCAGAGTGCCCGTCACTACCCAGACGATCCCGGATAACACCACCACCTGTAGGCCCAACTCCACGACGCTGGCGATCAGCATCGTCGCGCCAGCGCCCTGACGGTGAGTGCGGGTCTGTAAGTTTTCCAGCGCATTGAAATGCGCCAGCAGCGCCCGGCTTTTATCGGCATCGCTGCCGCAGGTGCGCAATACCATCATCCCCTGAGCAAATTCAACGATATCGCCGCTCAGACGCTGGTGCGCTTCCCCCAGCGTCTGCATTTGTCGCCGCATCGCCGGGCGGCGCCAGTAATAAAACGGCACCAGCAGAGGGAAGATCAGCAACATCACCAGCCCCAGCCGCCAGTCTATCCACAATGTCGCCAGCGACGCCGTCAGCGGCGTGACAATGGTGAGCAGCAAAATATTGGCTATCGCAATAACATAATTGAGGTTTTCATCCACGTTGCCCAGCAGCAAGGCGTTCATTTCACCCGCCCTGCCGCGCTGGAGCTTCTCCAGCGGCACGCGGCGTAACTGCTCGCCAAGTCGCAGGCGCAACTCATGGGTGGCCTGCGCCAGATGACCACGGTATTCAAAGCCCAGGCCATACCAGCGTAGCACCAGCGTCACAATTGCGGCGACGCTGAAGGCCATAGCCCAGTTAAGAAGTTGCGGCGCGTCTCCCCGTAACAGCGCATCAATGATCGGATAAAGACAGGCAAAGGCGATCCCCTGCATGAATGCCGCCAGCAACAGCGCCAGCATACTGCGTCGCAGCATCCTGGCCTGACTGCCAACGCTGGAGATAAGCTGGCGCCAGATGACGCGCCAGGCCAGGTTATCCGCAGGATTATTGTCTTTCATTTTCCACCACCTCTTCCTGTGTTCCACCCGGCACCCAATGCTGCGCCTGCTGATAGTGTTGCCAGAGCCGTTGATACAGGCCGCCCTGCGCCAACAGTTGCGTATGGTTCCCCATTTCCCTGAGCTGTCCGTCGGAAAACAGCAATATCACATCGGCCTGAGTCACCATTGAGAGACGATGCGCGACCATGATGACCGTCCGGCCACGCATGGCCGCCGCGAGCGCCTTGATAAGCGCCGCTTCGTTTTCCGGGTCAGCAAACGCCGTCGCCTCATCGAGCACCAGGATGGGGCGATCCTGCAAAAGCGCCCGGGCGATAGTAATGCGCTGCCGCTGGCCGCCGGAGAGAAATACCCCACGTTCCCCGACTCGTGTGTTGTAACCTTCTGGCAGAGCGCTAATAAAATCATGGGCCTGCGCCACTCTGGCCGCCGCTATTACCGCCTCCAGCGGCGTATCCGGCGCGCCCAGACGAATGTTATTGGCTATCGTGTCGGCAAAAAGGAAGTTGTCCTGAAACACAAACGAGAGTTGCTTCATCAGGGTGTCCGTCTGCATATCACGCAGATCCACGCCGCCAATACGGATATGGCCTTTGTCCGGGTCGGCGTAACGCAGCAGCAAGCGCGCCACGGTGCTTTTTCCGGCGCCGCTTGGCCCGACCAGCGCCACAATTTGCCCGGCAGGCACATGAAAGCTCACCTCCTGCAACGCGGCGCCAGTACGCGCTTGCGGATAATGAAAGCTCACCTGCTCAAAGGTAATGCTCGCCTCTTGCGGCTGCTGGTCAGACTGCGGCAGCGATAACTCCGGCATCGCGAGAACCTGATAAATACGCTGAATGCTTAAACGCGTTTGCGCGACCAGGTTATTGAGCATCATCATTGGCATTACGGCTTCGGCCATTCCGCTGCCCAGCAGTAAAACGGCCACCCACGCGATAAAATCGAAACTGCCATAGTGCAACAGGCCGTATCCCGACCAGATCAGGACAAACAGGGTCGGGAGAGGATTCAGAATCGAGAAGGAAAAACGCGCTGAAAAACCGGCTTTGCGATACCAGGTTTTGAGCACATCGACCCACTCTTCAAGGGCGCGTTGATAGCGCAGAAAACTGGTGCTGCCGCTATCAAACGTTCTCACCACGGGCATGGCCTGCACGAACTCAATAACCGCCGCGCTAACCTGCTCGCGCGCCTTATGATAACGCTGAGCCATATCTTCCGAACGCTGGCGGGCGAGCACGAGAACAACCGATCCAAACGCCAGTACCCCCAGCGTCGCGATTGCCAGCCGCCAGTCCAGCCAGAACAAGATAACGATTGTCGCCAGCGGCATGATGATCGCGCGGGCATAGAGCGGCGTGCTGTCGGCCACAAAAATATGTAACGACTTCACGTCATCCAGCATCACTTTCGCCACTGACCCGCTGCCCATTTGCTGTAACACGCCAGGCGGAAGCTGCAATGCTTTACGGGCTAACCTGCTGCGCAGAATGTTCTCCAGATGAAAAGCCGCGTAATGAGAGGTGTTGAACGCCTGTAAGCGCAGAACAAAAGTTAAGACCACGCAGCCGATCACGCCGCCCAGCGGCCAGGCCGGAATAGCGTCAGGCGTCGCGCGAATGTCACGCAGGCTCCACGCCAGAAAAAGGAGCGCCCCCAGGCTGGTTAATGCCGCCAGCCCCGCCAGCGCCATAGCTAAAATAACCTTCCTGCGAACCGGTGTAATCACCTGCCAGAGAGGAAATCGGGACAGCGATTCAGTATTGGATGATTGAGATGACATGGGAGCAACTGAATTTCCTGATGAATTTTTACGGACGCCAAAAACGACAATTCAGGGTGGCGTTCTGAGAATTAATGTGAATAATAACCATTATCAATAACTCATCTACCCCATTCGGTTCTATTTATACCCGCATTGGTCTAAGCCACAGGGAGATAACCAGGTCATGACGGAGTCACCGCAAACGCAATCTGAAATCTCTATTCACCAGTTGGTGGTCGGGAAACCTGCAAACGATGGCAATATTCCTGCTCAGTGTGAACTGCTGCGCTGTTCGTTGCAGGAAGGTATGGATATTTTGCTCTGGAGGGGCCATTTTGCGCGGCCTGAGACGTTGCAGCTACACGACGATCTGGGCAGGATTAACTTCTCGTGCATCCTGGAAGGCACATCGCGCTTTGCGATTCAGGGACTCCGGCGCCACACCGACTGGGAGCTTGCGCGCAATCGCCATTACATTACCCATACGCCAGACTGTCGCGGCAGCGCCTCCTATTGTGGCCGATTCGAGAGCATTACCCTCTCCTTCAGCCCTGAAACCCTCGCGCTGTGGGTGCCGGATATTAGCGCGGTCATTAAGAATAAGATCGACTCCCACTGCTGTTGCCAGCAGCAGCGTTGTAATGCTGAAACCCACTTAACGGCTCAGGCCTTGCGTCACGCGCTGATGCGCATGCACGGCGGCTTCAGTCATGAACAAAAGCCGTCGACGCTATGGTTGCAGGGGCAAAGTCTGGTCATGCTCAGTCTGGTGCTGGATGAACATCGCGAAGACGCCAGTTGCCTCTCCTGCCACTTCAACCCGATGGAACGCCAGAAACTGCTGCGGGCGAAGGATCTGCTGCTGGCTGATCTGACGCAAGCGCCGGGCGTCGCGGAGCTGGCCAGAGAGTCCGGTCTGAGCGTTCTCAAAATTAAGCGAGGCTTCCGCGTTCTGTTCAACAACAGCGTCTATGGCCTGTTTCAGGCTGAACGAATGCAGGAAGCCAGAAGACGCCTGGCCAACGGCAATACCTCCGTCATGACGGTGGCGGCCGATCTGGGCTATGCCAACGCCAGCCATTTCTCTGCCGCCTTCCAGAAACAGTTTGGCGTAACCCCTTCGACCTTTAAACGCGTGATGTAACCGGGGTCGCGCCCCCCTAAACTCCTCCCTGACAGAGGCCCGGATACCCCATCCGGGCCTCTGTTCTTTCCGCCTGTTACCAACCCGAAACGGGCATAAATAAACCCGTTTCGGGTAGCATCCAATTGTTAATAATTATTATTCTCATATGAGCAATGCTTTTCGGTAAGACGTGCCATCAGGAGGAAGAATGATTTCTGGCGCACCATCTCAGGATTCGCTGTTACCGGACAACCGCCACGCGGCTGATTACCAACAATTACGCGAGCGGCTCATACAGGAACTGAATTTAACGCCGCAGCAGTTACATGAAGAGAGCAACCTGATCCAGGCCGGCCTGGATTCCATAAGATTGATGAGATGGTTACACTGGTTTCGTAAAAATGGCTACCGCCTTACCCTTCGCGAGCTGTATGCCGCCCCCACGCTGGCGGCATGGAACCAGTTAATGCTCAGCCGGTCGCCTGAGAACGCGGAAGAAGAAACGCCGCCCGACGAATCATCCTGGCCGAACATGACCGAAAGTACCCCCTTCCCATTGACGCCAGTACAGCACGCCTACCTGACGGGCCGCATGCCGGGGCAGACGCTTGGCGGCGTGGGTTGCCACCTGTATCAGGAGTTTGAAGGCCATTGTCTGACGGCGTCGCAGTTGGAGCAGGCCATCACGACCTTGCTGCAACGCCACCCAATGCTGCATATCGCCTTTCGCCCCGACGGGCAGCAGGTCTGGCTACCGCAACCTTACTGGAACGGCGTCACCGTTCATGATTTACGCCATAACGACGCTGAAAGCCGCCAGGCCTATCTGGACGCACTGCGCCAGCGCCTGAGCCACCGTCTTTTACGCGTGGAAATCGGCGAAACGTTTGATTTTCAGCTGACGCTCTTGCCGGACAATCGCCACCGCCTCCATGTCAATATTGACCTGCTGATTATGGATGCCTCCAGCTTTACGCTTTTCTTCGATGAGCTTAACGCCCTGCTGGCCGGAGAATCGCTGCCGGCTATCGACACCCGCTATGATTTCCGCTCGTATTTGCTGCACCAGCAGAAGATCAATCAAACACTGAGAGACGACGCGCGCGCTTACTGGCTGGCGAAAGCATCGACGCTTCCCCCCGCGCCCGTCTTGCCGCTGGCCTGCGAACCCGCCACGCTACGTGAAGTCCGTAATACCCGACGCCGCATGATTGTCCCGGCAACACGCTGGCACGCCTTTAGCAACCGGGCCGGCGAGTATGGCGTGACGCCGACAATGGCGCTGGCGACCTGTTTTTCTGCCGTGCTGGCTCGCTGGGGCGGCCTGACGCGTCTGCTGCTTAACATCACCTTATTCGACCGCCAGCCGCTGCACCCGGCGGTTGGCGCGATGCTTGCCGACTTCACCAATATTCTTCTGCTGGATACCGCCTGCGATGGCGATACCGTCAGCAACCTGGCGCGTAAAAACCAGCTCACGTTTACGGAGGACTGGGAGCATCGCCACTGGTCCGGCGTCGAATTACTCCGTGAACTCAAACGCCAGCAGCGCTACCCCCACGGCGCCCCGGTGGTATTTACCAGCAATCTGGGGCGTTCCCTCTACAGCAGCCGCGCAGAATCGCCGTTGGGCGAGCCGGAATGGGGCATCTCGCAAACGCCGCAGGTCTGGATAGATCATCTGGCGTTCGAGCATCACGGCGAGGTCTGGCTACAATGGGACAGCAACGACGCGCTGTTCCCTCCGGCGTTAGTCGAAACATTGTTCGACGCCTACTGCCAGTTGATTAACCAACTCTGCGATGACGAAAGCGCCTGGCAAAAGCCGTTCGCAGATATGATGCCCGCCAGCCAGCGCGCGATACGCGAACGGGTCAACGCCACCGGCGCCCCCATTCCCGAAGGCTTGCTGCATGAAGGCATTTTCCGTATCGCTCTGCAACAGCCGCAGGCGCTGGCGGTAACGGACATGCGTTATCAGTGGAATTATCATGAGCTGACAGACTATGCCCGCCGTTGCGCGGGCAGGTTAATCGAGTGCGGGGTTCAGCCCGGCGATAATGTGGCTATCACGATGTCGAAAGGCGCAGGACAACTTGTTGCGGTTCTGGCCGTCCTGCTGGCCGGGGCGGTTTACGTTCCGGTTTCGCTGGATCAGCCTGCCGCACGGCGCGAGAAAATCTACGCTGACGCCAGCGTCCGGCTGGTGCTCATTTGTCAGCACGACACCAGCGCCGGGTCAGACGATATTCCCGTCCTTGCCTGGCAGCAGGCCATTGAGGCGGAGCCGATCGCCAACCCGGTAGTACGCGCCCCCACGCAACCGGCCTACATTATCTACACCTCCGGCTCTACCGGTACGCCGAAAGGGGTAGTCATTTCTCACCGGGGAGCGCTTAACACCTGTTGCGATATCAATACCCGCTATCAGGTTGGCCCGCATGACAGGGTGCTGGCCCTCTCCGCCCTACATTTTGATTTATCGGTTTACGACATTTTTGGCGTACTGCGCGCGGGCGGCGCGCTGGTGATGGTGATGGAAAATCAACGGCGCGATCCTCACGCATGGTGTGAGCTGATCCAGCGCCATCAGGTCACGCTCTGGAACAGCGTCCCGGCGCTGTTCGATATGCTGCTGACCTGGTGTGAAGGTTTCGCCGACGCCACGCCGGAAAACCTGCGCGCAGTGATGCTTTCCGGCGACTGGATCGGGCTTGACCTCCCCGCCCGTTATCGGGCCTTCCGGCCACAAGGACAATTTATCGCGATGGGCGGCGCCACCGAGGCGTCTATCTGGTCTAACGCCTGCGAAATTCACGACGTCCCCGCCCACTGGCGCTCCATCCCTTACGGTTTTCCGCTAACCAACCAACGCTACCGGGTGGTGGATGAACAGGGCCGGGACTGCCCTGACTGGGTGCCGGGTGAATTATGGATTGGCGGCATTGGGGTCGCGGAAGGCTATTTCAACGATCCCCTGCGTAGCGAGCAGCAATTTTTGACGCTCCCGGACGAGCGCTGGTATCGCACCGGCGATCTCGGCTGCTACTGGCCAGATGGCACAATCGAGTTCCTCGGTCGTCGCGACAAGCAGGTCAAAGTCGGAGGATATCGCATCGAGCTGGGCGAAATCGAAAGCGCGCTCAGCCAGCTGGCGGGGGTGAAACAAGCAACCGTTCTGGCGATCGGCGAAAAAGAAAAAACGCTGGCGGCATACGTTGTTCCTCAGGGCGAGGCTTTTTGCGTTACCGATCATCGGAACCCGGCACTGCCGCAGGCGTGGCACACGCTTGCGGGAACGTTGCCCTGTTGCGCCATCTCGCCAGAGATCTCCGCAGAACAGGTAGCCGATTTCCTTCAGCATCGCCTGCTAAAACTGAAGCCGGGTCACACCGCTGGCGCCGATCCTCTCCCCCTGATGAACTCACTCGCTATCCAGCCGCGCTGGCAGGCCGTGGTGGAACTCTGGTTAGCATTTCTGGTGACACAACGGCGACTGAAGCCCGCTGCTGAAGGTTATCAGGTCTGCGCTGGTGAAGAACACGAGGATGAGCACCCGCACTTCAGCGGACATGATTTAACGTTATCGCAAATTCTTCGCGGTGCCCGTAACGAACTGTCATTACTGAACGACGCGCAGTGGTCGCCGGAAAGCCTGGCCTTTAACCATCCGGCCAGCGCCCCGTATATTCAGGAACTGGCGACAATTTGCCAACAGCTTGCACAGCGCTTACAGCGCCCGGTACGCCTGCTTGATGTGGGAACCCGCACTGGCCGCGCCGCAGAATCGCTGTTAGCACAGCTCAACGCCGGACAGATTGAGTATGTCGGGCTTGAGCAGAGCCAGGAGATGCTGCTGAGCGCCCGGCAGAGGCTCGCCCCCTGGCCTGGCGCCCGTCTGTCCCTCTGGAATGCAGACACGCTGGCGGCGCACGCTCACTCGGCGGACATTATCTGGCTTAATAACGCCCTGCATCGTCTGCTGCCGGAAGATCCCGGGCTCCTTGCGACATTACAACAGCTTGCCGTTCCCGGCGCGCTGCTCTACGTGATGGAGTTTCGCCAGTTAACGCCGTCCGCCCTGCTCAGCACGCTCCTGTTAACCAATGGGCAGCCGGAGGCCTTGCTGCATAACAGCGCCGACTGGGCGGCATTATTTAGCGCGGCCGCCTTCAACTGTCAGCATGGCGATGAGGTCGCGGGGTTACAACGCTTCCTCGTACAATGTCCTGACAGGCAGGTGCGCCGCGATCCCCGTCAACTTCAGGCCGCCCTCGCCGGACGTCTGCCGGGGTGGATGGTGCCGCAACGGATCGTCTTCCTCGACGCCTTACCGCTGACGGCTAACGGGAAAATTGACTACCAGGCGCTGAAGCGTCGTCATACCCCTGAAGCGGAAAACCCGGCCGAAGCGGATTTACCCCAGGGCGACATTGAAAAACAGGTTGCCGCCCTCTGGCAGCAACTCTTATCAACTGGCAATGTCACCAGAGAAACCGACTTCTTCCAGCAAGGCGGCGATAGCCTGCTGGCGACCCGTCTGACCGGGCAACTTCATCAGGCAGGTTATGAAGCGCAATTAAGCGACCTGTTTAATCATCCCCGGCTGGCGGATTTTGCCGCCACGCTGCGGAAAACCGACGTCCCGGTCGAACAACCATTCGTCCACTCCCCTGAAGAACGCTACCAGCCCTTTGCGCTTACCGACGTGCAGCAGGCTTACCTGGTGGGGCGTCAGCCGGGCTTTGCCCTGGGCGGCGTCGGCTCACATTTCTTTGTTGAATTTGAAATTGCCGATCTGGACCTCACCCGGCTGGAGACGGTCTGGAACCGATTAATCGCCCGCCACGATATGCTGCGCGCCATCGTGCGTGATGGACAGCAACAGGTGCTCGAACAGACGCCCCCCTGGGTGATACCCACACACACCCTCCATACGCCTGAAGAGGCGTTGCGGGTGCGCGAAAAACTGGCGCATCAGGTACTCAACCCCGAAGTGTGGCCGGTATTCGATCTCCAGGTCGGATACGTGGACGGGATGCCTGCCCGCCTGTGGCTGTGTCTGGATAACCTGTTGCTTGACGGTCTGAGCATGCAGATCCTGCTGGCGGAGCTGGAGCACGGCTACCGCTACCCGCAACAGCTGCTTCCGCCGCTGCCCGTCACCTTCAGGGATTATCTGCAACAACCCTCGCTACAGTCGCCCAATCCAGATTCTCTGGCATGGTGGCAGGCGCAGCTTGATGATATTCCTCCGGCGCCTGCGTTGCCGCTGCGCTGCTTGCCTCAGGAGGTTGAAACACCGCGCTTCGCCCGCCTGAACGGCGCGCTGGACAGCACGCGCTGGCATCGGCTGAAAAAACGGGCGGCTGACGCCCATCTCACCCCGTCGGCCGTACTGTTGTCGGTGTGGTCAACGGTTCTCTCTGCATGGAGTGCACAGCCTGAGTTCACGCTTAACCTTACGCTTTTCGACAGGCGACCGCTGCACCCGCAAATCAACCAGATTCTGGGCGATTTCACCTCGCTGATGCTGCTGAGCTGGCATCCCGGCGAAAGCTGGCTGCACAGCGCGCAGTCACTAC
>OHAI01000933.1_pt1 | contig 23147 bp, 12 predicted proteins | sample 1577091 | NCBI WGS metagenome assembly OHAI01 (sample SAMEA3541548, study PRJEB24748) | human gut metagenome | biome: human gut; feature: human-associated habitat; material: faeces | place: China | collected 2012
CTGCTATCCCCCAGGGGACCTTCTCTTGCCCTTCGGGCAATTCACCTTGTGCCGCTCCGTGCGTGGAGTAAACCGCATGTGTAGCAGTCAGAAAACAGCTTGAGCGGTTGAGGTTTCGTAATGGGCAGCCAACGGCCGCACCTACGGAAGATGAACGGTACGCCCGTTCCCCTATAGTCTCAGTTATGAATTATCGCCGTGCCCTCTAAGGGAAAGAGGAAGATTCACAAGAAGGAGGAAACCGTAGGTTGCTTCCTTCTTGTGCCCCGCCGGGTAGGCGAATTCCCGCGCGGCGTCAGCGCACATTCTGCCGCTTGGTAAGCGGCATTAGAAAGGTCATTTTCTATGACAAATCGCAAGCAAAAACGCAAACCGGAACCGCCTCCGAAGCCGGAGGTACCAAAGGTACAGCACTCGCCGGGCGGCATTAAGGGCCGCTGGCTGGTGAACTCTTTGTCCTTCGTGCTCGTCATTCTGGCTGTTGTGGTCATTTTGATCTCTGTCGGTGTTTCGGGATATTACTATGCCACCGTGCGCGACAACCTCGCGTCACGCGCGGCGACAACGTCGGACACGTTCCGCAAATACTTCACCGACACCTACGATCAGTTTTACACGCAGGCGGAGGCAACCGTCACCACATTTCAGGATCAGGACAAGTTTGAACAGCAGTTTTTGGACGCAAACGGCCGTATTCTGCTGTCCACCTCGGGCTTATCCGGTGGCGGCGTTGCTTCGACCGAGGATGCCTCGCAGGCGCTTTCCGGTCAGAAAACCGCAGTTTTCACCGGCAGAGACCCGCTTTCCGGCGAGCGCGTGATGAGTGTCACAGCGCCGCTGCTGAGTGCGCGCGGCGATCTGGTCGGCGGCGTGCGGTATATCACCTCGCTGCGTATCGTCGAACGGCAGATCTGGATAATCGTCGGCTGCTCTCTGCTGGCATGCCTGCTGTTCCTCATGCTGGTTGTGGCATCGAACAGCTATTTTATCCGGTCGATCGTCGATCCGGTGCTCAAAATCAACACCATCGCCAAGGAGATCGCGGCCGGACGCTACGGCGTGCGCCTGCAGAAGACCTACGATGACGAGATCGGTGAGCTGTGCGATACCATCAATTATATGTCGGACGAGATCAGCCGCGCCGAACGCATGAAAAACGATTTCATTTCTTCGGTTTCACACGAGCTGCGTACACCGCTGACCGCCATTGGCGGCTGGAGTGAGACGTTGCTGGCCGGCGGCGGCGAGGACCCGGAGGAGGTTATGCAGGGCCTGACGATCATCCAGAAGGAGGCGGGCCGCCTGACCCGCATGGTCGAGGAGCTGCTGGACTTTGCGCGCATCGAATCCGGCCGCATGAAGCTGGAGATCGAGACGTTTGATATGTCCATCGAGCTGTATGAAGCGGTTTATATGTATGAAAACCTGCTCAAAAAGAGCGGAATCCGCTTGCTGTACGACGAAGATGTGGATGCAAACTACTACATCAACGGCGATCGCCACCGCATGAAGCAGGTGTTTTTGAATATTCTGGACAACGCCGCGAAATACGGCGGCGACGGCAAGCAGATTGATATTGACCTTAAACGTGATGGCGGCAACATCGTTGCGTCTGTGCGCGACTACGGTCAGGGTATTCCCGAAGCTGAGCTGCCGTTCGTCAAGGAGAAATTCTACAAGGGGTCATCCAAGCAGCGCGGCAGCGGCATCGGCCTTGCCGTGACAGAGGAAATCGTTTCCATGCACGGCGGCACGCTGGATATCGCGTCCGAGGTCGGCAAGGGAACGACGGTTACCGTCACCATGCCGTCCGCCAAGTCCGAGGAGGCGCTCGGCATTACCGGTGCCATTTCGAAGGCACCTGAAACCCCGTTTACCGAAGGAGAGCATTCATGACAACGCAAAAGAAAACCACCATCGGCGGTCAGGCAATCATCGAGGGTATTGTAATGAAGGGACCTAAGAAGTCCTGCACGGTCGTGCGCAGGGCGAACGGCGAGCTTGTCAGCAAGACCGAACCGACGCCGAGCCGTGCCCCGATTTGGGAAAAGCCGATTTTCCGCGGCGCGTATACGCTGTTCACCGCTATGAAGGAGGGCATGCAGGCCATCAACTACTCCGCGTCCTTCTTTGAGGACGAGGAAGCCGATGTGCCGCCGTCCAGATTTGAACTCTGGCTGGAAAAGAAATTCGGCTCGGAGGGTCTGAACAAGGTTATCCTGAGCATTTCGACTGTCATCGGCATTGCCCTGCCGATCGGCCTGTTCATCCTGCTGCCGAGCTTTCTCGGCGGTTTTGTGCCGAAAACCTGGGGTGTGCTCGCGCGCAATGTACTCGAGGGCTGCGTGCGCGTCATTCTGTTCCTGCTGTTCATGTGGTCAGTGTCGCATATGAAGGACATCCGTCGCACGTTCGAGTACCACGGCGCAGAGCACAAGACCATTTTCTGCTACGAAGCAGGCGAAGAACTGACCGTTGAAAATGTCCGAAAACAGGGAAAATATCACCCGAGATGCGGTACCAGCTTCATGTTTGTGCTGATTATCATTGCGACCATCGTTTCATCGATCGTCTTTTCCATCATCGACATTACCAATCCGTTCGTGCGCATGCTCGCGCATTTGCTCCTGCTGCCGCTCGTTGTTGGCATAAGCTACGAGTTTAACCGCTACGCCGGCCGCTCGGAGAGTCTGCTCTCGCGTGCGCTGCGCTGGCCGGGACTGATGGTGCAGCACCTGACCGTATTCGAGCCGGACGATTCCATGATCGAGGTTGCGATCACCGCGATGAAGGCGGTCATTCCGGATGACGGCTCGGACGAGTGGTAAGCGCCATGCACTATTATTTGGCACCGATGGAAGGCGTGACCGGTGCGGTCTATCGCCGGACGCACCACGAATTTTTCTCAGGTGTGGACAAGTATTTCATGCCGTTTATCACACCGACCACGAATGAAAAGCTGACGCCGCGGCAAAAGCGCGATGTCCTGCCGGAGTACAACGAGGGCGTGCCTGCGGTTCCGCAGCTGCTCACTAAGTCTGCCGCGGACTGCATCTGGGCGGTGAATGCACTGCATGACCTCGGGTATCCCGAGGTCAATCTCAACCTTGGCTGTCCGTCCGGCACGGTGACAGCCAAGGGAAAGGGAGCCGGATTTCTCGCACATCCGGACGAGCTGGACCGGTTTTTTGACGAAGTTTTCGCAAAATGCGAGGGGATTTCGGTAAAAACCCGTCTCGGTGTGCATGAGGCAAGCGAGTTTGACAAGCTGCTCGAGATTTACAACCGCTACCCCATCACTGAGCTGACCATCCATCCGCGCGTACGGCAGGATTTCTACAAGGGCAGGGTCCGGGAGGCAGACTTTGCGGCGGCGCTTCCGCGCTGCAGCATGCCCGTGTGCTACAACGGCGATCTCATCACCGAGCGGGACGTAAGCACCGTCAGCGAACGCTATCCCGATTTACCGGCGGTGATGATCGGCCGTGCGCTGATCGCCGATCCGTCTCTCGTGGCGCGCCTGACCGGCGGCAAGGCCGCAGACGCAAAAACGCTCGAGACCTTCCACGATACATTGTTCATGCGCTACTGCGAAGCCTTCGGCGACAGCCGGATTGCCATGCTGCGCATGAAAGAAATCTGGTTTTACCATCTGAATCTGTTTGAAAACAGCGAAAAACCGGGCAAAGCGATTAAAAAAGCCAAAAATGCCGCAGAATTTCAGTCGGCGGCCGCAGCCGTGTTCCGTAATTGCAGGGTGCGGGCGAACGCCGTGCCGCTGTGGTTCAAACCCGCGTAAATTTTAGGAGTTGACCCTGTGTGACCAAGACTATCAACGATGTTTACATGCAGCTTTTCCGCCGTTTGAAAGAGGGCGGCGACCCGATGCCGCAGCTGACCGCGCGGGAGATTACCGCCTACGCCTGCAAAGCAGACAAAAAGCAGACGGCCGGCTGGTCCCATTTCTACGTTGAGGATGCGACCGTGGATTACGCCGGTCTGCTGTGCGATCGCTGTCTGGACGGCGAACCGCTGGCGTACATTATCGGCGAATGGGATTTTTACGGCCTGACCTTCAAGGTGGATCGTTCGGTGCTCATTCCGCGCTCGGATACCGAGCGCCTGTGCGAGCTGGTCATTGAGCAGGCCAAAGAGCGGGTTTCACCGCGTATTCTCGATTTGTGCTGCGGCTCGGGCTGCATCGGCATTGCGGCGGCGCACACGGTCGAGGATGCCCGCGTGACCGCGATCGACCTGTCGGACGGTGCGCTGCACATTACCCGCGAGAACGCCCGTGATCTGGGCGTGAGCAGCCGTTTGCTGACCATGAAGGCCGATGTCATGCACGCGCCTCCGCGCGGACTTGGGCAGTTTGATATCATCGTTTCCAATCCGCCGTACGTTACCGAGGACGAAATGCAGATGCTCGACCGCAGTGTAGCCGATTTTGAGCCGCATGAGGCGCTTTACGGCGGCGAGGACGGTCTGGATTTCTATCATGCCATCTGCGACAGCTGGGGTGAGCTGCTGGTGCCGAACGGCAGGCTGCTGTTCGAGTGCGGCTGGCATCAGGCCGACGACGTGGCAGGCATCATGCAGCGGCACGGCTACAAGGATGTCACTATCACTGAGGATTACAGCGGCGTGCCGCGCATCGTGTACGGCACGAATAACCGTCCGGATGTGGATTTGACGAGGGATGCGTAAATCGGGATTTGCGGGAGTGTCGCCGTTATGGTTAGAGAATTGCGGAAAGAAGATATCAATAAGCGCGCGTTGTAAAATGAAGTTGCGCATTTAGTCAAATAAAAGGTCCACAGCGAGGGCCTCTGTGTTAGAATCAATTTGCTACAAAAATTCAACACAGAGGCCCTCGCTATGGATTATCCAATCATATGTAAAGGAAAGTAGTAGATTAGCTATCAGCTGCGGGAGAACTTACTGAAGAATTCTTCCCAAATGCGGAACGACATTTCCGGCATAGTAGCATGCGGCATGTAGTCCACCTGCGTGAACTGCACGGGAGCCGTGCCCTCACGGTCGAAGTAATGATCTTTGAAGCGACCATTGACCGTGTTGGCGCACTGTGCCCAATCAGCAGGGATCATATCAGCCTTGCCGTTGCGTTTCAGCCACAGCTCGACGGTCAGACCGGTTTCGTTCTCGTGGGTGGGTTCACTCGGAATGAGCCATTCCTCATTCATGCCCCAGAACATCCAGATTGGAAGCTGTACGCCGTTTTCGGCGGCATACGGCAGGGAAGTCATTTTCTCATACGCACCGCCGAAGAATGCACCCGAGCAGGGGGCGACAGCGGCAAAGCGCTCGGTCAGTCCCAACGCCAGCATTTCGGTCATCAGCGAGCCCCACGAGTGACCGGTTGCGAACACGCGGTGCTCGTCCACCGGATACTCGGCAATCATCTTGTCCAGCAGGAACGAGAAGAATTTCAGTTCATCCGGGCGGTCGTCCTCAAGAAACACGTTCCATGCGTTGAGCGGCGCCCAGTCGGGCATAAGCCCCTGCTCAGGCATGTCAACCTTGGCATGCAGTGCGGACGGAAACACAACAATGAATCCGTATTTTTCTGCGACATCGCACCAACCGCTGTTGCCGGCGTAGATTTCACCGGTACAGGTGTAGCCATGCATCGCGAGCACGAGCGGCACCTTCTTTTCGGGATTTTGCCGTACCGACTGCGGAATGTAAACATACCATTCGCGCATCCAGCCGTCAAATTCCTCGTAGTGGTACTCCATGCCGAGGTCGCGGACCGGATCCTTTGTCACGCGCAGTTCACCGCCGGGACTGCTCATCCAACGGCGCTGCCGATAGAGAAAGTCCTTCCAGATACGGCGCTGCAGGCGTTTGGCATACTGCTCGGATGCACCGGGAATACTGCTGTGGCAGACACGGTACGCTTCCTTCTCCTGATTAGGCGCGTAAGGTGTTTCCTTCACGCGGTAATACTCGTACTGATCGGGAGACAGCTGACGGCCTTCTTCGGCTTCACATGCATTGCGCCAGTAGGTGAGGATAGCGTCGCCGGTACCGGTAGATACGGTCGGATCGTCGATAATCCACGCGGGCATCGGGATATCCTGCTTGTGAATGTCCTTGCGATGTTCCGGATCCTCAAAGCCGTCCAGATTGAGGGCATACGCCTGTCCGCAGTCGGTCAGATACTGCTCGGAAACTGCCGAGCCGCCGACCGAAGCCACACCTGCGAAGAACGCCGGATCGTAAGCCGCCGCCATATTGGCGAGCACGCCGCCTTCCTTACAGCCAACCAGATAGAACTTGGATTCGTGTACACAGAACAGCTTGCGGTCTGCGGCGGCAAGGGCTGCTGCGTTGATATACGCAACATCGCCATCCGGTGTGCCGTAGGCTTCGTTCGTGTTCCATGCGCCGTTTTCCGGCTCAAGGAAGAACACGATCAGACGTTCCTTGCACTCCTCGGTGTCCGCGATCTCACACCAACCGCTGTGCTCGAGCAGATTATCGGCGGTCTGGCCGTTTTCTCCCAGCACAAGAATACCGGCGGTGGATTCGCGGATATCATGCGGTACATAGGCCAGCATGCGGCGTTTTTTGCCCGCGTATTCTACCGGCAGCTCAAACGTGCCGGAGAACTTGGGGGCGTAGGGATTTTTCGGGTCGCATATGTCTAAAATTTTATGGGTATACATGTTGTTCACGCTTTCTGTTACGCCGTACGGCCGGTGAGATCCTTCATAATGCCGTCGTATTCCTTATCCAGATGGTAAACCAGCATAAGGATGATAACCAAGGCCCAGGCGATCATGTTGCCGTAAATGTAAAGGTTCTTGACCATGCTTATTGCGGAGGGAATCTCCACTTCCAGACCGGTAAAGCCGGAAACCTCCATCAGCTGACCAACAAGCCAGCCTGCAACGCCGCCGCCGAACTTCTGGCCGACAGTGAATGCGGAGAAGATGAGGGCCTGTACACGGATACCGGTCTTCCAGTGACCGTACTCGATAACATCAGCCAGCATGGTGAAGATGCAGCCGTAGAACGGGGCTTCGCCGATACCACGCATAACAGCAGCGGCCATAACCATGGTCATATTCTGCGGTGCAAACAGGACAACGACCTGACCGAGCACGCAGAGCACTGCGCCGAACAGAACCAGATTGCGCTTGCCGAACTTCTTGATGAACGGGGCAAGACAGATGATAGCAATAATCTTCGGAATGTTCTCGAAACTCTGCATAACGCCCATGACTTCGACGTTACCCAGCATATACTGTGCGTAGTAAGTAGCAACGGTGCCGTTTACGTTCTGGTACAGAGCAACGGCCATCATGGTGAGCGTGAGAACGATGAAGTACTTGTTCTTCAGGGTAGCCTTCAGGCGCTGTGCGAACGGCATAGCCTCGGCTTCCTTGGCTGCATCAGTGTGGAAACGCTCCTGACAGCCCTTGTAGCAGAACAGCAGCATGAAGAAAGCAACGATAGAGTAAATCGCGCAGACCGTGATCCATGCCTGCTGACCGCCGCCGAGCATGTTGATGAACGGCAGGGTGAGTGCGGTAACGATCAGGTTACCGATCGGGGACATGGCCATGCGGAACAGATTGAGTTTGGCAAGGTCATCGTCATTGCGAGTCATCATCGGTGCCAGATTGGAATACGGCAGGTTGAGTGCGGTATATACGCCGGTGGTGCACAGGTTATAGGTGATGAATACATAGATCGCCTGCACCATCGTGCTTGAATGCGGCGGCACGCAGAACATCAGCACGGAGGCAATACCGTAAGGTGCGGCCATCCAGAGTATCCACGCACGAGCCTTGCCCTTCGGGGAGTTTACCTTGTCTACAATCTGGGCGATCAGCAGGTCGCTGATACCGTCAAATATACGAGATGCTAACAGAATCGTTCCGACAAGTGCCGCAGACATGCCGATTACGTTCGTGTAGAAGTATACGATCAGACTGGAGGTGATTGCAAATACGACGTTGCAGGCGGTGTCGCCCATGCCGTATGCGATTTTTTCCATCAGACTGGTTTTGAATGAGGTGTCATTCATTGAAAGCTGTTTTTTCGTCATTTTCCTTACCACCTTTTCGTTCAGAATCGGCTGCGCAGCGTTTCTGTTTGGGATTTGACTATAGTATAGTACGAAAAGAACGAAGAAAATACGGGATATTCATTTTAGACATAGCAATATATTTTGTATTCACTCGGAGGAGAAACCGTGTTTTTGTCGCATAATATGAAATGACAGATAGAAAAAGGTCAAAAAACAGATATTTTAGAAAAGGTTTATGTAAAATTCATCTTTCTGATGCGGAAGAGCCGTACCTCAAGCGGCTGCAGTGTTGTATCGAGCCGCAGAGCGGTATCCACCTGTTCGGTGGTCAGTGTGCGGTGTGCGGACGCGTGCTCGGCCAGATATTGCAGGAAGGCTCGGTCAGGGGACGGCGGTGCGCCGGCGGCAAGCCACAGGTCGAACGAGGAACCCGAGGTGCGGGTGATTTCCTGCTGCTCAATCTGGTACAGACCGCGTCTGAGAGCGGGAAATGTGACCTGAAACCGCACGATCTTGCCGCTCTCGAATACCGAATAGGCGTCTTCCGGATGCTCTAGACGGCGGTAGCGATAGCGGTAAATGTTGTCGTAATGGGTGTAATTATATAGAATCAGCTGCCATTCCCGTTCGCTTTGGGTGAAATACCAGCCGTCACCGGAAGCAATGCAGCAGTTGCCGAGCTGTCCGAGCAGGCGCAGTGCCTCATAGCCGCTCTTCGGCACGCCGTTATAGGTGAACAGACCGTAGCCGCCGTGGTACATGGAATCGAAGTTCGCACGCTCGTCCATCAGATCGGAGATTGTCCAGTAGCCGAAGGCGGATACGGCATCCATATTTTCGCAGATGTTTTTGGTCAGCCAGACGGATTTGTAGCAGGTGTCGCTCGAAAGGTCGCGCTGCCATAGCGTGGAGTTCCATTCCTCGATGAAAATGTCCATGTCGGGCAATTCAAATTCGCGGCATATACCGTTCAGGTCATAGAGGAAGGTTTTAACGAAATTTGTATCCTTGGATAATACGGATGGGATAGACTGCTGACTGAGCGTATAGCTCATAAAATTTGCATCGGCGGACGAAGATTCATGCGGATAGCTTTGCACGGTCAGGAAATCCGGCAGACAGTCGTGGGCGGTGGCATACTGCAGAAAGACACGCATACCGCGCGGGTCCCATACCACACTGGACATGGCGCCCGGGCCGCCGAATTGCAGCCGTGTATCGACAGCTTTGACCGCATGGTACACGCAGTCATACAGTTCGAGATATTCATCCATGGTCATGCAGTCGAAGAACACATAGTTAATCTGAAAGGTAGAGAACTTCCACTGGGATACCTCGTCCCAGCCGTATCGGCAGATTGCATGCCGCAGAATAGCTTCAACCAGTGCGCCGAATGCTGTGCAGTCCGCACATGCAGCGGTGATCGAGCCGGTCTCGAAGATGCTGGTCTGTGCTTTCGCCAGTTCCCGGGGAATAAAGCTGAATTCCAGGAACGGGCGCAGCCCCTGCTCGAGCAGGAAGTCGATGACCATATCGAAGTAGGTGAAGCAGCACTTCACTTGGCCGTTTTCCATACCCTGATAGATGTGAAGCTCCTGATCGAGCATGCCGTGGAACCGCAGATAGCGGAAGCCGATCTCCTGCTGGATTTTGATAATCTGCTGTTGAATAGCGGCGGTCAGCAGATGCTTGGCGTATCCGGCGTTGAGCAGGGTTTTCCACGTATGACGAAGCCTGCGCGGCTGTACATTCTCATCAACCGTGATGTACCGCGTTTCGTGCGGCAGCTCGCGCTGCGGATCGGGCGGAACGGCAAACTGCAGCAGATAGGTAACGCCGTCCTGCAGTAAAGTTTCCTCGCCGGATGGGTCAGCGGCGGCTTTCTGGGTGGCATGCTGGCGGTATTGCCGCGGTGTCAGGCCGTGTTTCTGACGAAAATGTTCGATGAAAGCACTGGCGTTGTGAAATCCGCAGTCGTAGGCGATCTGAGTAATGGAGTGATCCGTGCTGCGCAGCTGCTTTTCGGCGTGTTCCAGACGCAGCCCCATGACATACTGGGAGTAGGTCATATCCAGATTCTGCTTGAGGAATCGGGACAGATAGCCTTCGGACAGAAACTCGCGTGCAGCAAGCTCGCGCAGGGAAATATCCTCATTCCAGTTGGAATGAATATGATCCATGATGCGCTTCATACGGCGCATGGTCTCCTCGCGCTTGGTATTGCTTTTTGGCACATCGGAAATGAGAAAATGCGCTGTCAGCAGATCAACGAGCTTGAGTACATTGGTGACAATACCGGAGGCGTTCTGCTCCGGGTTCTGAAAGAAATCCTGAAAAATCGTTGCAATAATACGCGGATGGTCTGGTACTCCTGCTTTTCATTCTGGCTGGAGGCGTAGCAGAAGCAGACATTCTGTCTGCTCCAGCTGGCAAGCTGCAGCAGATTTTCGGGGATCTGCATGGCGATCATCTCGGCATTTTCCGAGCAGTTCACCTGATATAATTCAAACGGGTTGACAACCAGCAGCGCGCCTGCGGGCATGGAGTACTCGGCGGACTGGTATCGGATTGAGCTGTTTCCGTGCAGCCCGAAAAACAGCGTCAAACCGCTGCTGAACTCTGATCGGCAGATCTGGTCATGAAATGCCTGAAAGATAATCTGTTCCCGTTTGGTGCGCATGGCTGTTCCTGCTTTCTGTCGAATGTAGTGGTTTTATTGTAGCATACGGCTTCGGAAAAGTACAAGTGCGGCCTCGCGCGGAGCATAGAGACGGCACAAGTCTATTATAAAAAAGCTGCCCATGAGGTAGCTGTCTATAAAGCAGGTTTTGAGAAACAAATACTATGGCAATTGCCGGACAAGGGTTGCTGACAAAAGGGATATGTACCGTATGATATACTATCTAACAGATGGGGGGATTTTATATGCCAAAAGGAGCAGTATATAACTGCTCCTTTTTCATGCCATCCGGCGTATTTGGTTTTACTTTTGAACGATTTTCTCGCACCAGCGCTGCATGATTGCGGCGATCTCGGCACGAGTTGCGGTGCCGGTTGGGGCAAGAAGGTTGCCGCTCTTGCCATTCAGCACGCCCGCGCCGACAGCCCACTGCAATGCGGGAATTGCGTACTCGCTTGCCTGCAGGGCATCCGCGTAGCTGAGAATGTTGGTGTCCTCGCCTACGCTTACGTCAATGCCCTTGCTCTGTGCGTAGCGGTACAGGATTGCTGCCGCTTGTTCACGGGTGACGGCTGCATTCGGTCGGAACGTGCCGTCTGCGTAGCCGGTTACGACCTTGTTTGCCGCTGCCCAGCCGACCGCCTTGGCGTACCATGCGTCCGCCTTAACGTCGGAGAAGCTTGTCGAAGCGCTCTGCGGCTTGCCCTCCAGATTGAACAGAATCTGCACAAGCATACTGCGTGTCAGATTGCTGTTCGGTGCAAAGGAAGTGCCGGAAACGCCGTTCATTATGCTGTGCGTCAGCACATAGTCGATGGATACATGATACCACTTACCGGTGTCAACGTCCTTAAACGGTGCCGACGGACAATCCTTGCCACCGTCACACGGCTTGGTTTCGCCGGACGCGGCAAACGCCACATTGACCTTGGAGGACGGCATCTTGAAGGCGTATTTGCCGCTGCCGAGGTCGGTCAGCGCAACGGACTTGCCGTTCGCGTTCGTAACGGTCAGCGTACCCTCGCCGGACACGGTAAGCGTTACAGTGTCATCTGCCGCCGCCTTCGTCTTATCCGTCTTGACGATGTTCGCCAGCGCGGACGGGATCACAACATCGTAGGTGGTCGGTGCAACGGCTCCGCCGCCGCCACCGCCGCCGCCGCCGGAGGTACCGCCGGTGCTCTTAAAGCTTGCGCTGACGGAAACCGCTGCCGCATCGACCTTGTAAGTGCCGCCCGGCTGCTTGGTCGCGCCGGAAACGGTCAGCTTATCGAGCGTGTAGCCGGTTGCCGGATCTGCGGCAATGGTGAGTATATCGCCTGCCGCCAGCTTTGCGCCGTCTGTCAGAACGGTGTCGCCCAGCTTGACCGTCAGTGTGCCGTTTTGCGGTGCGGTAATGGTCAGAGGAACCATCGAATAGATGTCGGCCTTAAATGTGATAGTGCTGACAACCTTTTCCATGCGGATGCTCCAACTGCCGTCTGCCTGCAATGCGCAGCGCGTTACCGTACCGCCCTGGAAATCCAGATTGCGGATCAGATATCCATCTGCGGGGCGCATTGCAAATTCGATCGTGCCGCCTTTGCGAATCTGACGTTCCGTGCCGTAATCATTGGGCGTTCTGGAACTTGTGCGGAAGGTATACTTTGCGTTGTCGGCAGGCAGATCAAACAGCGTTACATTCTCAAAATCCACCTGCACCTTGCTGTTTTCGGTCGGAGTGAGCGTGAAAGTGTTGGAGAGCTCGTCTGCTGCCGTGCCGTTTACCGTCCACGCCTGAACCATCTTACCGGAATCCGGTGCGGCGGTCAGCGTCAGCGGAGCGCCCTTGGGTACCTGAATGCCGCCGGAGGCGTCAATGGTCGTGCCATCCGCGCGTTTAACGGTCAGCTTGCCGCCGTCACCGCAGACGGTCGTAAGCGTCACCATCTGGCTGACGCCGAATGCTGCGTCAATGACGTGGTCCTTCGTCACGTTGTTCAGGTTGAGTGTCAGCGCGTTGCCTCCTGCTGTGCCATCCAGCGTCCAGCCGGTCAGATACGCACCGCTGCTCGGCTGCGCGGTGAGAACAACCGCCGCATGGTGCGGAACGGTCAGCTTGCTGCCAGTAATAGCAACGTCTGCACCGTTTACCTTGGCAGAAACCGCGCCACTGCCGCTGATATTGACGGTGACGGTGTGTGTCGGAATCGGCACAAAGCGGACGTAAACCGAGGTGTTGCCGGTCAGCGGGTCAATGACATAGGTTGTGCTTTCCGCCGTACCGATGGCAGTAATGCCTGCCGCGTCTGCGTACCAGTTTTCGACCATGTAACCCGTATCGGGTACTGCCGTAAACGCAACGCGCGTGCCGGATTTTGCCTTGCCGTCTGCGTCCGGACCGGAAACGGACAGCGTGCCGTTGTCCTTGCCGTTTGTCGGAAGAATGCCGTAGGTTACGGTGTATTCCGCGTCCGCGATTTCGTAGCACGCAATGATTTCGGTGTCCTCGGTGACGGTCAGGGTGTAGGTCGTTGCATCGGTTTTGTGCATCGTGCCGTTTACCTTCCAGCCGATGAAGGTGTAGCCGCTTGCCGGTGCGGACGCGGTGAACGTGATTTCGGTATCGCCCTTGACCGTATCGCCGCTCGTCAGCGATTTATCATTCGTAATGCCGCCGCCGGTCTGCGCCGAGAAGGTCACTTCGTAGGATTTGCGCTCAAGCTTTACGCGGATATCCGCGCCTTGTGTTGCCGAAACGTCACAAGCGAGGCTGCTGCCGGTATACGGCTTGCCGTTTTGCTCGTAAACGGCGCCGTTCAGCGTCCAGCCTGCGATTTTGTAGCCGTCACCCAGATTTTCGACCGTTACGGTCAGCTTGCCCTCGGCGGTGACGTTGTTGCCGCTGGCAATGGCATCGGGTTGACTCATGCCGGCACGCAGGAAGGCGGCGGACAGGCTTGCACCATGACCGGTGTCGCTGTCTTCGGCAATGCCGAAGGTAACAGCACTGCTGATCTCGGTGAACTGTACCTTGACCTCGTGCGCGGTATCGCTATCCGTGATGTTGAGTGTCGGCGCGCCCGCCTGCTCCTTGCCGTCCAGATACCATCTCTGTACCTTGTAGCCCACAGCGGGAGATGCGGTAAAGGCAACAGTCGAGCCGCTGAGAACTTCATCTCCGCTCCGGAGCGCGGTATTCGCTTCGTAGCGGGTTGCAACTGCGGAAAGCGTACCGTTTTCGCCGGAATTGTCGTCCTCCGGTGTGGTATCCACAACCGAGAAGGTGATTTCTGCGGTCGGGATCTTCTCAAACGCAACGGAAACAGTCACATCCTCGGTGATTCCGTCGGCGTTCGGTGTATAGGTGTACGTCTGGTTATCCGAGTTTACAACCGCCGAACCGGAAACCGTGCTGCCGTTTACCATCCAGCTTGCAACGCGATAGCCGCTCTTCGGCTGCGCGGTGAAGGTCAGCGCGTCCTTGCTGCCACAGGGCAGATAGAAGCTGCTGTCGGTATGCGAGCCGCAGGTCAGCGTGCCGTTTTTACCTGCCGAAAGCGTGATTTTCGGCTGCTGACGGAAGGTTACGACCAGAGCAGCGTTGCCGTTCAGCGAGGGGATTTGATAGGTACCGCTTGCGGTCGGCGTAACGGCGTTGCCGTTCAGCTTCCAGCCGGCAATCTCATAGCCGATGTTCGCCTTGGCGGTGAACTGAATGGTCGAGCCTTGAAGCTGGCTTTCGCCGCTCGTCAGCGCACCTGCGCCCAGCTTGACCGCCGATACCGTACCTGCCGCATCGGTGATTGCGGAGCCGTCCGCCATCTTGCCCTGAAAGGCTACGGTATAGCGGTTGAGTGCGGTGCATTTTACAACGAAGGTGGTGTTCTGGCGCAGATCATGCAGCGCCATGACGCGGTTATCGGTGCTGAGTGTGCCTGCTGTGTCAGGTGTTGCCGTCCACGAATCCACCAGCAGACCGTCCGGCGGCGTTACGGTGATGACCGGATTTTCACCGGTGTGTGCCGTGTAGGTGAACACGCCGTCTGTGCCGGTCAGCTCGGTGCCGCCGACCGAGACTTTTGCGCCGGTCAGCGGCTTGCCGTCATTGTCCACCGGCTTAATGGTCACAACAGGCTGGCTGTTTTTGACAAAATATACGGTTACTGTCACATTCTCGGTGAATTTATCGAATGTATAAGTGCTGCCGGTGTAATTGTGCGTGCCGTCTGCGGTTTTGAGCGTTTCGCCGTTGACCTCCCAGCGATCGACCGCATAGCCGTCCTTGGGCTGCGCCGACACGCGGATGGTCTGACTGTAATTGACGTTTCCGCCCGAGACGAACGCACTGCCGAGTGCACCGTCCGTCAGGTAGTTAGCAGAAACCGTACCCATGGTATCGTTATTCGATTGATAGGTAAACGCGCTGGCTCCGGCGGTAAATTCTACGGAAACATCGGTATCTGCGCCCAAATCGTCAATAGTATAGCTGATATTGTTGTAATATGTGCTGCCGCTGTCTGCAACGTAATCCGTGCCAACCTTCCATCGGCTGACGGTGTAGCCTGCCTTGGGTGCGGCGGTGAAGGTCACCTTGCTGCCTGCGGGCAGTCGGCTGCCGCTGGAAACCGGAAGCACTGCGCTCGCGGCATCCGCCTGATAGGTGATGGAAACCGTGCCGTTGGTATCGCCCTTGGCGTTTACGGTGTAGCTTTCGCCGGAAAGCGTGTAAACCGCGTTTTTCAGCAGGATATTGTACTTCTCCTGCAAGGATTGAATCTTCTGCGAATCCTTTAGCGCGATATAGATGGGGTATTTACCCGGAAGGGCTGCGGTGGTGCCTTCGGAGGTCAGCGTGTAGTCCGTGCCTGCCGCAAGCGATACCGTATCCCATGCCGCCAGACCGGAAACCTTTGCGGCGGCAGGCGTGCGGGTGTCGTTCAGCGCCTTGCTCGTGTCGGCAGCGGACAGCGTGAGCGTGCCCTTGCTTACGATAATAACCTTGGAATCGGTAAGATTCTGACGGGTTGCGGTAATGCGGTAGTTCGTCACCAGTTTGGGCGTAAATACGCCGTTTTCGAGGGTATAGTCTGTGGCGGATCCTGCCGAAACGTACTGGCCGCTTACCAGCTTTTCCACCGTATAGGTAGCTGCGACATTCTGCGAAGTGCCATTTTGACTGGTCAGCGTTGCGGCGAGATTTGCGCTCTCGCCGTAGATGACGTTCGCGGGTGCGGTCAGCGACAGCACCGAGCGGTTTTGCTTGTTCAGCACGAAATAGACATTCACGGACGCGATGCTCGGCGCGTAGACGTCATCGCCGGAGTACATGGCGGTGATGGTTGCCGCGCCTTCACCCTTGGGGGCAAATTTATCGAGAAGTGCGGTGAACTTGTCCTGGCTTTCGCTGACAGGTACGGTAAGGGTCTGTCCCTCAATGCCCGCACCGGAAATGATAAAGGTGACGGTGCCGGTCATGCCGGTCGGCTTGCTGCCGTTTTCCCATACCGAGGCGGTCAGCGGATATTGCTTACCGGTGATATTTTCGGTTTTCGTGTTCGTGCCGGTGGTTTCGGTCGCCTGATAGACCGGTGCCAGCGTGTTGACGTCCGTTCTGCCGACAAGAGTGCTCGCATAGCGCAGCGTAAACGGCAGGTAGGTCGTGCCGCTGTCCTTGGTGTACAGATATGCGATTTCGCCGTTTCCGTTCGCCTCGTAGAAGGTGTAGCCGGAATACGCGCTGTCGGTCGGCTGGAATTTGTGTACAGCGGTGTACGATACGCCATTATAGGGAATAGAGGTGCTGTCACTGACCGGATTGCCGAGCGCCAGCGTTTTCGTATCGGTTTTGCCGTCTGCGTCCGTTTCGGTGAGGATCGCCTGCGGTCCTTCGGATTGAATATCCAAAGCGCTGCCGATTTTGTCGGCGGAAAGCGCCGTGTCCTTATCCAGCAGACCATTGCTCAGCGTCGGCGCGGGACCTTTATAGGCGTAATACGCCGCACCGTCAAACCAGAAAAATTGGTTGCCGCCAGAGAGCAGGGAATAGGTCTTATCACCGCTCGTCAGCGTTACCGCCTTCTGACCGGTGACAGTGGTTCCCGCACTGGTCGTCAGCGTGCCGCCGGACAGCCAAACGGTGCCGTTCTTCGGTGTGATTTGAATGCTGGTCGGCACGCGAGAAACGTCCAGTGCTGCAGATTTGGTGTACAGCGAACGGTTTTTCACATACACGCGGCAGCGGTATGCATAGCCGTTCATCTCCTCTGCAGCGGTGATGGTGAGCGACGGGCCGTTCGCGCCGGAAACACCGGTGCTGTTTTTCAGTTCGCGCCACTGCGACTTGCTGTCGGTCGTTTTCACCTGCCACTGATAGCTGATCGGCTTGGCGCCGCTGTCATCGGTGTAGGTCGCGGCGGTGGTGAAGGTCGCAGTTTTACCTGCGGCGGTCGAGGCGTCCTTCGGGTGGGTGGTGATCTCAAAATTCGCCGTACCGTTCAGCGTAGTAGCGTAGGCGATTGGGCTGTCGATACTGCTGCCCTTGGTTGGACTGACCGCGCGTACGCTGAACCGGTAATCGGTGTTGGCATCGAGGTCGGTCACCTGATATTGTGTTACCGTATAGGGGACTGTTGCGATCTTGTTGTATTCGCCATGCTGGTCAATCATGCTGATCTCGTAATATGCTGCGCCGCCGCTGGATTCCCATTCCAAATCCACCGTGCTGGTGCTGACCTCGGTAACGGTCAGATTCTGGGGCATTCTGGGTGGCTGATTGACGTTTTTGACCTCGTAGCCGACGATCCAGACCGGTGTTCCGTCAAGCTGCGCATTGTTGACGATCAGCTTCCAGTCGAAGCCGTACTGCGTTGCCTCAGCAGGCAGGGAATCGACCGTACCGGAGAACGCCGTTCCTTCCGCGCTGGACTTGCTCCAGCCGCCGCCTGCGCCGGTGCTGCCGGTCACGCCGACATAGCCCTTGTTGCCGAACAGTGCGCCGCCGCCGCCAACCTTGTAGTTCAGCTCCAGATTAAAGGCGTGGCTGTGTTCTTTGCCGGTCGTCTTGGTGATCTCCTGCGTGGTATCGGCAGTGGTGCTGCTTGCGCCCGTGTGCGCATAGGCACCGCCAAAGATAAACTCGCGCGTACCGGCGGGTTGATTGGCGTAGGTTTCCGGTTCGCCGGGCGTGGAGTAAAGCAGGTTGCCGGAAATCGGCTCCAGCCCCTTGGTTTCCGCGGCGATCTCGTCATAGCTTTCCACATCGAGCACCGCAACGGTCGGATCGAGCGCTGCGGGCAGGATGGTAGTGCTCCACTGCTTACTGTCCGGGTCGTACATCTCATAAATATAGTACTGATACGGTATGGTGTACACAACGGCCATATCGCCGCCGCCTGCCTGTGCGTTGTAGGTGACGGAGTGCTCGATTTCGGTCGATTCTGCGTAGTCATAGCTGTAGCTGGCGGACAGCTCAACCTCGTATTCGCCGCCGGCGAGCGCCTGTATCTCGAGCGAGTGATATACGCCGAGTGCCTGCGAAACGCTTGCGGTTTTGGTGTCGCCGGTGGATTTGCTTGTGCCGTAGGCGGTGCCGCCGTTGCCGATGTAGTCATACGTTTCGTTGAGGTCGGCAAAGTACGGGGAGGCCTGAAGCACGGCGTATACCTCCGGGTTGGTGTATACCGTATAGTCGGCAACGTAGCGCATGGTGATCGAGTCGTTGCCGAAATCCGGCAGTGCCAGACTGACGAACGTGCCCGTATTGTCGTTGCGGCGGCTGGATTCCGCGATAACGCCCTCCTGCGTGCTGTAGAATATGTGGTTTTTGGTGCTGTCTGATGCGCCGCTCTTTGCGCCGGTCAGATACGCCGCCCCGAGGTCCATCCAGTAGTAATCATCGCTGCCGTTGACCGGCTCCTTGCGGTGTACGCCGGCAACATAAACGAAGGATTCGCGCCATTTGTTGTCCTGCTTTACCTCACTTTGGCCGGATGGGTTACTATCCACTACGCCCGCCTGCACATCGCTGATCCAGACCTGTTCCTTGGCCTTGTTCTTGCCGTTGATGTTGACCTGCGAGGTGCATACGCTGACGGACGAAAGCTGGGTCGTGATACCGCCGGTAGTGTCAAAATCGTAGATTTCTCCGCCGAGCAGTACCTCATCGTTGCTGTTGTTTGCACCGATGCCCTCCATATCCGCGCAGCCGAGCGCGATAGGCGCATGGACCGGACGGTAATAGTCCTCATCCGGGTCATCAATGTAGCTTTGCGCGATTTTCTTGCCGCTGTCACCGAGTGCCTGTGTGCGGTACTCGGACAGCTTAAACTTTTTCGACTGCGGATCGTAGTAGGCAAAGCGGTACGCAGCGGTCGTATACGCGCCGGAGTCGTGCGCGGAAGAGGCGTTATTGCTCTGATAACCCGCTGCGATGAGCACCGTACCGGTGATGCCGGTATCCGGCAGGGAGAACGTGCCGAACGCGCAGTTTGCGGATACCATCGCCTGCTCGCCATCGGCAAGCGATACGGTATCCAGACCGCTGACCGGCGTGAGCGTGCCGGATTCCTCGGTGAATACGGTCAGGTGCGCCGCCGAGGCCACATTGCTGTTGTCGGTCGGTGCGGACGCGGTAACGGCAATTTCCTCCTTGCCGTCGCGGTCGAGGTCGCCGCCGGCAAGCGTCACGACCGGGATTTTCTCGATCTGCCACTGCCACTGCGTTGCCTGCTGGTACGCGGAGGCTGTTCCGGCGTTGATCTTCAGCTGACCGGTGCGTTCCATGGAAGCGGTGTCGAATACGTCCACATAGGCGTAGCGCGTGCCGTTTTCGTCTTTCCAGCGCCCGGCGTAGACGAACAGCTCGTCCTTGCCGTCGCCGTTCACATCTGCCGCGGCAACGTCCATGATGGCGTCCATTTCCTGCACATAACGGCGGGTGAAGTACGCCATGCCGCCGCCGTAGGTCATTTCTGCGGTAGCGGTCGGGGATAGCGTACCGGCAGGGGAACGCTTGCCGTTATCGTTTACCTTAAACAGTGCGAGTTCGAATTTACCGTCGTACTTTTTGCTGCCGATGGTGGTTTTTTCGCCGCGACCGTAAGCGCGCAGCTCGGCAATGTAGTTATCCTTGCCGTCGCCCTTGTTGAACGCGGTGCTGGTGGCATAAATGCCGGAAAAGTCGTTATTGTTGTAATCGGTCAGGTTGCTGCTGTTCGAGCTGAGCTTGCTGGCGTAGGTGTTGCCGTATTTGCCCAAGCCGAGCCCGTAGCCGTTGACGGCATAGCGGATATATGCGCCGTCCAGATTGCCCTGCACATTGCTCTTGTTGTCGCCGTCCCATACAGCGGAATCGCGGTTGTTGGTCTCCATGCGGTCGAAGCCGTCCCGGATGAGGTAGCGGTTCGCCTGCGAACCGTTTGCCGCAACATAGACCTCGCTGGCGGTGAACGCCTGCGAAACGTGCTCCTTGCTGTACGGCGCTGTCAGAGACGCGCCTTTGTCCTCGGCATTGAGCGACAGACCGAGCGCCGCATAGGTGCTGCTGTCAATCTCGCGCTCCGGTATATTGGCTGCCGCTGCCTTTGGCAATACGATCTGCGGCAGCATTGACAGCAGCAGCGCCGCTGTCAATGTCAAGCTGATCCCTCTTTTGTATTTCATTCTGATATGCCTCCTTTATTGTATTCTGGCTGCTGCCGCAGCAGGCGGATGAGCTCCTGTGTAATTTGATTGGGTGGGACGGTATCGGGCGGTCCCACGGGATAGAAGTGTACGCCGAGTCGCCGCGCTTCTGTGGAAAACTCGGGTCGGCGGCACAGCCACAGTATGCGCTCTCTGGGCAGATGACTGCACAGAAAATCGCACGCGGTCAGTCCCGCCGCGCCTTGATAACCGACTACCGCCAGCCGGATCGGTACGCCGTCCCGCAGGGCATAGGCAAGCCGAACGTCGCCGCGCCGGTCGGGTGCATCGGCAAAATACAGCACCGGACAGCCACACGCCTGTTCTGCTGCGTGGAATTGCTCGCGGTCGATGCCGCAGCAGGCAATATTCATGCAGATTCCCTCCTCATGGTGTTGATCGCGCTGCGCAGTGCCGCGGTTGAAGCATCGCGCAGCAGGAATGCCGTCACGCGATATCGGAATGCGAACACCGCGTATTCCATCTCATCTGCAATCCAGAGGATAGGCAGCAGCGGCGCCCGCTGCCGCAGCTCGCGTACCGCTGTCAAACCGTCCGGACCATCCAGTGCCACAACTGCCGCATCGTAGGCGGCGGTGCAGCCGGAGAGCGCGGAAAGCGCGTTGAATTCATCAACCGGCAAAGGCTCTTCGGGAACAGCAGCGCACAGCCGCGCCTCCCACAAGTCACCGTCCAGATATCGTGCCAGCAGTGCCAGATGCATATGTTCTCCTCCTCATCAGTACGCAAAATTTACTCACAAATCGCTCTTGTTCAATTATGCGGGATTGCCATAAAAAGCCGGACTCCGTATCGAGTCTGGCTGATTATAGTAAACTACGCTGTCCAGCCCGCGGCAAGCGATTTTACCGAACGGCTGCTTTTAGCGACCAAACGGTTGCTCGACCGCGTTGTTTTTGTGCTATAATGAAACTAGGATAATTTGTTCAGGAGGCGTTGTATGCTGCGTATCGCAATTATAGATGATCTGTCCGCCGATCGCGCGGTTCTGCGGGAGGCGCTCGAGCGGGAGCTTGCACCGCGCGGCGCTGCGTTCACCATCGAGGAGTTTGCCTCCGGCGAGGAATTTACCGCCGCGTTCGTGCCCAGACGGTATGACGCCGCATTTATTGATATTTACATGGGCGAGGTCAGCGGCATGGAGGTCGCGCGGCTGCTGTATCACCGCGACCCGGCTTGCCGGATCATTTTCCTTACCACCAGCCAGGAGTTTATGTTGGAAAGCTATGCGGTGCGCGCCACCTACTATTTGGTTAAGCCCTTTGCCGAGGAGCGCCTGCGGCAGGCGTTGGATTTCTGCTTTCCTGCGCCCGATCCGTCCGATCTTTTGACTGTACCCACCAAAAGCGGCGTGCAGATGCTTTCCCGGCGGGAGATTGTGTGCATCGAGTCGATCGCACGGCATGGCGTGGTGCGCCTGTGTGAGTACAGTATTGAGAGTGCAGCGACCTTTGCCGAACTGACCGCGCCGCTGGAGACGGACAACCGTTTTCTCGGCATCGGGCGCGGTATTTTAATCCAACTCGGGCATATAGCCGCGCAGGAGGGCAGTGATTTTATTATGGATAACGGACTTCGTCTGCCGATTGCGCGGCGCTGCCGCAGCGAGGTGCTGCGCAGCTTTCAGGCGTTTGCCCTGCGGGAAATGGAGAGGGGATTATGAGAGCATATGCGAAGCTGATTTTGCCGCTGCTGTGCGCGGCAGCGTGTACCGGCGCGGCATTGGCGTACGAACTGCCGGACCTGCCGGAGCACGGCGCGGAGCAGCCGCCTGCTGTTGCGGAAAATCAGCCTGCCGATACGGAAACCATCGAGGAAACGCTGGAAGTATCGGACGAAAATGAGGAAAACGGCGCGATTCAGCCGTCAGAACCCGATATGGACAGCGGCTTTTTGATCGAGCCGGAACCCGAACCGCCCGAATCCACGCCCGAACCGGAACCGAAAACCATCGTGCTGACGCGCTTCGACACACAGGTGAATGTTGACGTAGCCGCGATTGCCTGCGGAGATGCGAACGCGCTGCACGCCTTTTTCTGTGATGCGAGAGACGGCTTGTGCGGCTATGATGCGGATGGCACACCCTACGACTTTTTCACCGGAGCGTGGGAGCTGTCGGCGGTCGATTGGAATACGCCCGGCGTGTATGATGCTGTGGCGCCGCTGCTTTTGGTCGATGGGGAGGACAGAGCGTGCTTTTCGCTTGCCGAGGGCGTGGAAGCGCCGATGATTCGCTGTCGCGTGAGCGTACAGCAGACCGGAAAGCCGGAGATCGGTGAGTTTATCACGGCACGCGGTCAGATGATTTTTCCGTGGGTGCTGACCGAGGAGCAAAAGGCGCAGCGCGACCGGTTCACGGTATGGCTTAAGCGGGAAAACGGTGCATGGGAGGCGCTGACGCGCGGGATTTCGGTCGGGACGGACGCGCTGAAACTCTATCCGCAGACCTGCGGACTGATATCGGGAACGACCTGTGCATTGCAGGTGGAATATCCCGGAGGGCAGACCGGCATTCTGACCTTTACATACGACGTCGCTCCGCTCAAGCACGGCTACAGTGCGGGCAGCCGCGACGGCGGCGGTGAGGATACCTATCTGCCGGATATTATTCAGCCATCGCCCGGCGGCTCACATTCGGGCGGCTCGCATCATCGACCGAGTACCTCCGAACCGGCGGCGGACATTCGCGCGGATTCCAACTGGTACAGCACGAACCGTTCA